>MDTA01130850.1_pt1 | contig 11969 bp, 9 predicted proteins | sample 811151 | NCBI WGS metagenome assembly MDTA01 (sample SAMN05326648, study PRJNA326480) | marine metagenome | isolation source: seawater | place: Indian Ocean: South | collected 2010 | reverse complement strand
TAAGAGCTCACCGGTTTTTTGGTAACAAAAAACGCACGGCAAACCCCACTGGGAGCAAGGTTAAATAGAGAAGACGTTGTGTTTTACACTAAAAACAGTCTTTAGTTGGTCTTCTGGGTTAACCGCTAGAGCTTAAATGTGAATTTAAGCCCAGAGAAATGACATCTTCAATGACAGAACCCGGCTTATAGACTATCTGGCAAAATCTTAAAATATTTGTTCTATTTTTGTACTTTTCGAAGAAATATATAGTTATTGACTAATTCTTAAAAACCCATACTATCCCAAATTATCCCAATATGGAGGGTATGTTGAAAATTATAAAGAAAAATAAGTTTTTAAATAAATATGTTTTTATCAAGCTACGAAAACAAAATAGACAAGAAGGGACGTGTATCAGTGCCGGCAACATTTAGATCTCATTTAAGTTCTATGGGATACAATGGCTTTGTGTGCTATCCATCTTTTAATCATTCAGCGCTAGAGGCGTGTTCTCAAGATAGGATTGAAAAGCTCTCCAATACTATTGACTCTCTTAATCCTTTTGAGGAAAAAAGAGATTTTTTTGCTACTTCAATATTATCGGATTCTGAAAATTTACAATTCGACACTGAGGGCAGAATTTCTTTATCTGAAAAATTACTTAATCACGCAAAAATAAAAAGTAATATATTATTTGTTGGTCTTGGAAAAACATTTCAAATTTGGGAACCAAAAAATTTTAATAAATTTAAAAACATTGCAAGAAAAAAAGCATATCAAAATAGATCAAATTTAAAATGGGAAACAAAAACGAAGGGAGAGCTGCAATGAGTATAAATATTGGTGGAGGGGAACTTAAAGAATTGAAGCCAAGAATATTAGTTTTAGGAATCGGAGGAGCAGGCGGAAATGCTATTAATGCAATGATAGACTCCGGTATGGAAGGAGTGGAATTTGTTGCGGTAAATACCGATGCGCAAGATTTAAAAATGAGCAAGGCTCACGCAAAAATCCAAATTGGAATGAATTTAACAAAAGGGTTGGGTGCGGGGGCTAAGCACGATATTGGTCAAGCGGCGGCAGATGAGTCTTTAAATGAAATTACTAGCTATTTGCAAGGTGCAAATATGGTTTTTATTACATCAGGCATGGGTGGTGGAACAGGTACAGGCGCTTCACATGTGATTGCAAGAGCAGCACGAGAGCTTAATATTTTAACAGTAGGTGTAACTACATTACCTTTTTCTTACGAGGGTCCAAAAAGAATGAGAAGAGCAGTAGAAGGGTTAGAAGAATTAAAAAAACATTTAGATACTGTAATAGTTGTTCCAAATCAAAATCTTTTTAAAATAGCTAGTGAGACAACTACTTTTAAAAATGCGTTTATACTTTCAAATAATGTATTGAAGCACGGCGTACAAAGCATCACAGATTTAATGGTTAGACCAGGTATGATTAATTTAGATTTTGCAGATGTGGAAACAGTAATGAGCTCAATGGGTAAAGCAATGATGGGGACTGGTGAAGCCGAAGGAGAAAATAGAGGAAAAGCAGCTACCGAGATGGCACTGAATAACCCTTTAATAGATGAATATTCCCTAAAAGGCGCAAGGGGATTATTAGTTAATATCACCGGAGGTGACGATCTTACTTTGTTTGAGGTTGAAGAAGCAGTTAATAAAATCAGAGCTGAAGTAGATCCTGAGGCAGAGTTAATTTTTGGCGCTATAGAGGATACAAATCTTAACGGAAAAATTAGAGTATCAATTGTAGCTACTGCTCTTGATGGAGATAAATCTGAAAATAAAACAGTTTTAAATATGTTTACTCGGATACAAAATAGAAATACCGGTTATTCGGAAAATTTATTTTCACATCCTAGAATAGAAAAAAATACTCTAAGCTCAATTGATGGGGCCACAGCATTAAAACTTGACGAAAGTTATGAATTAGATCATGAGCAAAACTCATCAATAAATAATATGAAAAATGAAGAGTCTACATCAGCTTTAAACGAGGTAAATACAATTCAAAATAACATTCCATCAGGAGTATCAATTGAAAGTGCATCTTACATAGAGAATAATAATTTAGAGGAATATGATAACTTGCCAGAAAAAAAATTTGATAATGAAGAACCAACACCTAAATTATTTTCTGAAGATTTAAATTTTCAAATTGATGAAAGCGCTGAACCAAGATTAGAGGGAAATAATGACTCCGATCAATTATTTGACCAAGATACAATCGAGGAAGAAGAATTTGAGATACCTGCATTTTTAAGAAAACAAAAGTTTTAATGTTTCAAAATTGTGACCATGATCAATCAAACTTCATCACTGGAATTCTCCCATTTTCCAGTGATGTTGAATGAGGTCTTAAAAATATCTTTACCTTCTAATGGAGGAAAGTTTATTGATTGTACATTTGGGGGCGGTAGTTTTTCAAAAGAAATTTTAAAATTTCCCAACACAAAAGTTTATGCAATTGATAGAGATAAAAAAGTATTACTCAAAGCAAAGCTTTTGGAAAAAAAATTTCCTAAAAGATTTAAATTTTATCAAAAAAAGTTTAGTCAATTAGATACTATTTCAAACGATAGTTTTGATGTAATTATTTTTGATCTTGGCCTGTCTTCAATTCAATTAGATGATTTTTCGAGAGGTTTTTCTTTTAAATCAAATAATAAGCTGGATATGTGCATGGGATTAAATGAAATTTCGGCCTTAGATACAATAAATAATCTTAGCGAAAAAAGTCTTAAATCAATAATTAAAATTCTTGGTGATGAGAAAGAAGCATCATTAATCGCTAAAAATATTGTGCTACAACGTAATATAAAAAAGATCACAAATACTGCTGATCTAGTTAGAATAATTGAAAAAAGTAAAAGAAAAAAATATTTAAATAAAATAAATCCTTGTACCAAAACTTTTCAAGCTCTTAGAATTTTTGTAAATAAAGAAATTACAGAGTTAATAGGCGGAATAATAAGCGCTACAAAAAAATTGAAACCTGGTGGGAAAATTTTAGTTATTAGTTTTCATTCAATTGAAGATAAAATTATAAAATATTTTTTCACTAATTTTTCAAAAAATAAATCTAAACCATCTAGATATTTTCCAGAAAATAAAAATGACCTTAGTTTGTTTGAAGAGTATAAAAATAAAGTTTTGAGACCTTCGAAAAAAGAAATTGATAAAAATTTAAGATCTAGGTCTGCTAAATTAAGATTTGCAGTGAGAAGTGAAAGTAAATTTGAGTATCCAAAGTTTTTAATAAAAAGGTTTGAAAAATTTTTAGAGTTGGAGGCGTTAAGTGTCTAGATTAAAATTTTTTATTATTGCCGTAATTTTTTTGGCACTTCTAATTTTTACTTCTACCATCAAAAATGAAACTAGATTAATTGAAAAACAAATATCTAGTTTAAACAATGAGATTTTGCTAAAAAGAAAAAATTTAAACCAAACGCAATTAGATTTTTATTACTTAAGCTCACCAGCAGTAATTGAAAAAAGATTAAAACAGATAGGGTTTGAAAATTACAAACCAATCTCATACTCAAAAATTTTTCTAAATATATCTGATTTTAATAAAATTGAAAAAAAAATTTCCAATCTAAAAAATTTAAATGAAAAAAAAATTAAAAAAAAATAATATTAATCAAAGAAGTTTTTACTTTGAAGATTACTTAGAAACTAATAGAAAAAGCAAAGTACAAAAAAAAACCCACAATTTTCAAGATAGAATATATCTATTATTTTTTTTCTTTTTTTCATTGATTTTAATTTTTTCAATAAAAATTATCCATATTTCTCTTAACGAAAAAAATATTTTTAATTTTGAAGAGCAAAACTCAAAGTTTTCTTTAATGCGGAGAGATATAGTTGATAGAAATGGTATTTTAATTTCAAGAAATATTAATACTTATCATGCAGCCGTTAACCCCAAGCAAATAAAAGATAAAAAAAATTTTATAATTAAATTAAGATTAAATTTTCCAGATCTCCCTATAAATGAGATTAAAGAAAAATTAAAAGGTGACAAATACTTTCGTATAAAAAAAAGAATTGATAATTTTGATAAAGAGAAATTTTGGGCTTTAGGAGAAAAAGCTATAAAGTTTGAACCTTTTCAGGCTAGAGTTTATACCCATGGAAATCTATTTAGTCATGTTATTGGCCAAGTTGATTATGATAACTTTGGTATTTCTGGTCTTGAAAAATTTTTCGATAAAGAACTAAAGACGAAAGAACTTTTACATCAACCATTTAAATTGACTTTAGATAGCAATATTCAGCATATAATAAATAAAGAGTTGACTCATTATATTCAAACTTTTCAAGCAACTGGCGGCGGAGCTTTATTAATGAATGTCAATAACGGTGACATCATATCTTTAGTATCACTGCCCAATTATAATATTAACCATAGATCAGCCATTACAGATAAAAAATTTACAAATAAAATTACAAAAGGTGTTTATGAACTTGGCTCTATTTTCAAAACTTTTACTGTGGCATTAGCACTAGATTATGATTTAGTTAAGACGAATACAGTTATAAAAAATATACCAAAAAAAATAACATGCTCAGTTCATGATATTACAGACATGAAAGAACATCCGAAAGATTTATCTGTTGAGGAGATTTTAGTAAGATCTTCAAATGTTGGCTCTGTAGTCCTTGCAAAAAAAATAGGAGAAGAAAGGTATAAAGATTTTATAAAAAAAACAAAATTAATTGAAAGTCCAATTATTGAATTGGAGGAAGTTGGAACACCGCATCAATTAAAATGGAACAAATGTAAGTTAGAAACTATTTCTTTTGGCCATGGAATTACAACAACTCCTTTACAAGCAACAGCCCTCTATGCTTCCATTGCTAATGGTGGAAAATTAATTACACCTAGTTTAGTTTTAGATAGAAAAGAAGAAAGCCTAGATAAAATAATTTCTAAAAGTACCAGTATTCAACTAAGAAAAATGTTAAGAAAAGTTGTAAGCAGCGACGTTGGAACAGCAAGTTTAGCTGATAAAAATGGATATTATATAGGGGGTAAAACTGGTACCGCTGAAAGTTATAACAAAAAAAATAGAATAAACACTTTTATTTCAATTTTCCCAACGAATGAACCTGCTTATACTTTATTCGTTATGCTAGAGAATCCAAAAATTAATAAAAATTTGATATATAATTACAAAGGAATTAAGACAAAAGCACCTTATAATACTTCTGGTTGGAACTCTGTTTATGTAGCGGGCAAAATAATAGAAAAAATTGGGCCAATTTTAGCCATAAATAATAAAGACTTTACCGATCAGTATGTTGTTGAAAAATTTAATTAAAAATATTCCTAAAAACAAAAGGAATATTTTTGTTTCTGGACTTTCTACAGACAGCAGAAAAGTTAAAAAAAATTATATTTTTTTTGCTATCAAAGGTAATAATCTTAATGGAGAAATATACATAAATCAGGCTATTAAAAAAGGAGCTTCAATTATTGTTTGTTCCAAAAATTGTAAATATGATTTTAAAAATATTTACATGATTAGAACTAGCAATATTAGAGTTCTTTTAAGTGAAATATCCTCAAAATTTTATAAAGAAAAACCGAAAAATATATTTGCAGTCACAGGCACTAACGGAAAAACATCTGTTGCAGACTTATTTTATCAAATATTAAGAATAAATAATATTCCAGCTGCTTCAATCGGTACACTTGGTGTAAAATACAACGATCATATCATTAAAACTGATCTTACTTCTCCCGACACTATTGAACTTCACAAATATTTAAATTTTTTAAAAAAGAAAAAAATTGATAACGTAATTGTAGAAGCCTCAAGTCATGGACTAGATCAAAAAAGATTACACAATATAAAGTTCAAAGCTGGAATATTCACAAATTTTAGTCAGGATCATCTCGATTATCATAAAAATATGAGATTATACTTAAATGCAAAATTAATATTATTTAAAAAAATCCTAAAAAAAAATTCCTCAGTTATATCAGACGATAAAATTCCTCAGTTCAAGATCTTAAAAAAAATATCTAAAGCTAGAAATTTAAAAATTCTAAACATTAAAAAAGGTGTAAAAAAAATAGAGAGTTTTTCTCAGTCTTTTAATGATTTTAAAATAAAAAATTTAGCTATGGCAATTGAAGCAATCAAACTATGTGGTTTAAAAAATGAGAATATTTATCGATCATTAAAAAAACTTAAAGAAGTTAATGGCAGACTTGAATTGATCAAAAGTTATTCAAACAATATTAAAGTTTTTATTGATTATGCTCACACACCGGATGCACTATTTACAGCCTTGAAATACTTAAAGCACAATTATGGAAACAATATTTCTCTTGTTTTTGGTTGTGGAGGAGACCGAGATAAAAAGAAAAGACCTTTAATGGCAAGAATTGCGAACACTATTTGTAAAAAAATTTACATAACAGATGATAATCCAAGAAATGAAAATCCTAATAAAATTAGAAATGAACTATCAAAATATATCTCAAAAGATAAAATTTTTAATATTGGTAACAGAACTTTAGCTATCAAAAAAGCTATTTCAAATAGTAAGCCGCAAGAACTTATTTTAATCGCTGGAAAAGGTCATGAGGAAAAACAAATTTATAAAAACAAAATTAAAGTTATATCTGATAAAAAAATTATAAAAAAAATTAAAAAAAAAGATTTAAATTCAAAAAATCTTAAAGATAATTTTTTTCAAAACAATTTAATTTTGAATAAAATATTAAAAAAAAATTTAAAGGTTAATTTTGACGGTTTTTCAATTGACACACGGTCTTTAAAAAAAGATGACTTATTTTTAGCTATAAAAGGAAAAAAAAATGATGGAAATAAATTTATAAGCGAAGCTTTAAAACATAAGGCCGGTTGTGTTGTTACATCTATAAGAAAAAAAAAGAAAAATAGAAAAATTATCAAAGTAAAAAATTCAATATCTTTTTTGAATTCATTTGCTAAATATAAAAGAGCTCATACCACATCTAAAGTAATTTCAATTACAGGGAGTGCTGGAAAAACTTCTTTAAAAAATTTGCTAAAAGAACTTTTGGAAACTTTTGGAAAAACATATTCTTCACCTAAATCTTTTAATAATCGTATTGGTGTTCCTATAAGCTTGTCTAATTTAAGTACTAACGATAAATTTGGAGTTTTTGAGGTCGGAATGAGCAAAGCTGGAGAAATTAAAAAATTAACGAAATTGATTAAACCACACATTGGAGTGATTACAAATATTGGAGAAGCTCATTTAGAAAACTTTAAGAATATTGCTGGAATTGCTGAAGCAAAATCAGAAATTATAGAAAATATAGAAAGCGGTGGCACAATTATATTAAATAGAGACGATAAATTTTTCTATAAATTGAACAAAAAAGCAAAAGCACATCAATTAAAAGTAATTAGTTTTGGGAAAAACAAAAAATCTGATATTTGCGCTCAAAAATTTACAAGAAAAGGTAATTTTTCACATGTATTAATTAAAGCAAAAGATAACAAATTGTCTCTTAAAATTAAGGATTTAAACATCTATAACTTATTAGCTTCCATAGCAGTTTTAACTGAGCTAAAACTAAATATACAGATAATAAAATATAAATTAAAATACATTGAGCCGTCTGAAGGAAGAGGAAAACTTCACTCAGTATACAGATATAAAAAAGCATTCAAATTTATTGATGAGAGTTACAATGCAAACCCGCTTTCAGTAAGAAACGCAATTAAAAAATTTAATTCAATTAAAAACAAAAAAATAAAAAAATATTTAATATTGGGAGATATGTTAGAGTTAGGCTCAAAATCAAAAAAATATCATGAACAATTGTCCAAAGTTATTAACAAAACTAATATCAATAAAGTATTGGTTAAAGGAAAAAAAACTATTTTCACATATAAACATTTAAATAAAGAAAAAAGAGGAAATATCTTACAAAATAGTGAGGATATAGATATTTATTTAAGCAAGATGATATCAAATAATGATTACCTGATGATAAAAGGATCAAATGCAACAGGTTTAAATGACTTTAGTGAAAAAATGATTAAAGGTAGATAAATGTTATTTAATGTTTTAACTTCACTAATCGATCAATATTCTTTTCTAAATGTGTTTAGGTATCTGACTTTTAGAACAGGATTAGCTGTGGTCACATCTTTAATTGTTGTTTTTATAATTGGAGGACCTCTAATAAAATTATTTTCAGAGAAAATGATATCAGGACCTATCAGACAAGACGGACCAATTGATCACATTATAAAAAAATCTGGAACACCAACTATGGGAGGAGTAATTATCATCATCGGGATTATATCTGGTACAATTTTATGGTCAGATTTAAACAATATTTATGTGTGGACCTTAATTTTTGTATCAATATCATTAGGTGCATTAGGATTATTAGATGACGTACTAAAAATTAAATTTAAAAATTCTAGAGGCCTTAAATCAAGATATAAATTTCTAGGTCAAGTTTTGATAGGTATAGTAACAATATTTATTTTAATTAATTATTCGAGTCATGAATATTTGTATAATCTTTATTTTCCATTTTTTAAAAATCTAATATGGCATATGGGTTTATTCTTTATACCTTTTGGTTTATTCGTGATTATAGGAGCTTCAAATGCAGTTAACTTAACCGATGGCCTTGATGGATTAGCTACTGTACCAGTTATGTTAGTTGCTTTGTCTTTTACATTAATTAGTTATGTTGTCGGAAATACAATTTTTTCTGAATATTTACAAATTCAATATATTCCAGATGTTGGAGAGTTATCTATTTTTTGCGGGTCTATAGTAGGATCGTGTTTGGGTTTTCTTTGGTATAATGCTCCCCCTGCAAAAATTTTTATGGGTGATACGGGATCCCTTTCATTAGGAGGATCGCTAGCAGCTGTAGCGATTATTGTAAAACATGAAATCGTTTTAGCCATTATAGGTGGACTTTTTGTTTTAGAAACAATTTCAGTAATCATTCAAGTAGTATCTTTTAAACTAACTGGCAAAAGAATATTTCGTATGGCTCCAATTCATCATCACTTTGAAAAAAAAGGTTGGGCTGAGTCGACTATTGTAATTAGATTCTGGATAATTGCTATTATCTTAGCATTAGTAGGATTAGCAACCCTAAAACTAAGGTAAAACATGTCATCATTTCCCAAACTTAAAGAACTATCTTTTCTTGTCTATGGACTAGGTATATCAGGACGCTCAGTTATTAAATTTTTTAAAAAGAAAAAGATTAAGAATTTTAAAGTTTGGGACGATAGTGACAAAAATTTTCAAAAAAAATATAGAGCCAAAAATTTAGAAAAAACTTTAAATCAAGTCGACTATATTGTCTTAAGTCCTGGTATAAGTGTATTTAAAAATAAAAAATTAAAAAAATTTAAAAAAAAAATTATTACCGATATTGATTTATTTTACTTATCAAAAAATAGAGCAAAGAGTATTGTAGTTACAGGAACTAACGGTAAATCAACCACCTGTCGTTTGTTAGCTCATTTTTTGCAAAAAAGTAAATTTAAAGTTTCATTAGGTGGTAATTTTGGAACACCAATTTTAGATTTGATAAATTATAAAAAAAATTATGTAATAATAGAAGCTTCATCATTTCAACTTTCACACTCACAATTTATTTCCCCAGATTTCGCTTTTTTCCTTAATTTATCAAATGATCATTTAGATTGGCATGGAAATAAAACTAGTTATTTAAATTCAAAATTGAAAATTTTCCAACTACAAACAAAAAAAAACTATGCTTTCATAAACAAAAAATTTAAAAAAATTTTTATTAAAAGAAAATTTCCAAGTATTCTAGTTTTACCAAACTACAAACAATATAAAAAAATTAAATTTAAAATTAAAAATAATTACTTAACTTCAAAAATTAATGATGAAAATATGAGTTTTGTTTATACTTTTTCTAAAATATTAAAAGTAAATGAAAAGTCATTCATAAATGCAATCAAATCTTTTGTGGGTCTACCACATAGATTTGAAATCTTTCTTAAAAAAAAAAATGTTACTATTATAAATGACTCAAAGGCAACCTCATTTGCTGCTACTCAAACTGCCCTATCAAGTTTAAAAAATATATATTGGATTTTAGGAGGATTGCCTAAAAAAGATGACAGAATAAACGTTTCAAAATTTAAAAAAAACATTACTAAATGTTATTTAATTGGAAAAAATATAAATTTTTTTAAAGATCAAATAGAAAATAAAATAATTTTCTCGATCACAAAAAGTTTAAAAAAAACAGTGATAAAAATTTTCAAAGATATTCAATTACATAAAAATATAGAAAAAAATATTTTATTGAGTCCGTCAGCCGCATCATTTGATCAATTCAGAAATTTTGAGGAAAGAGGTTTAGAATTTAAGAGGCTTTGTTTGGTGTATGGAAAAAAATACATTTAAATTTATATTAAATGATTACTGGAGAAGTATTGATAAGAAAATTTTAATATGTTTCTTAATACTTTTTTTCCTAGGTTTATTTTTTTCGTTTTCTTCAACATCTACATTAGCTGGTGAGAGGTTAAATAAAGATTATTATTTTTTCTTTATAAAACATTTTATTTTTACTCTCTTAGCCTTATTCACAATGGTTTCTATTTCATTAATTAAAACAGAAATTCTGTTAAGGCTTGTTGTACCAATATTTTTAGCATCATTTATTCTTTTAGCTTTAGTTCCTATTATTGGAATTGAGGTAAAAGGATCTAAAAGATGGCTAGATATTTTTTTTTTCAGGTTGCAACCAATTGAACTATTAAAACCTTTGTTTATTTTAATGACAGTAAAGATATTAACTCATGAAAAATTTAAGAGTTCCCAACTAAAATATTTTTTAAGTTTTACACTTTTAAGTTCAGTTATAATTTTATTAATAGACCAACCTGATTTAGGACAATCAATATTAATCATATGCACTTGGGCTGCCACTGTGTTTGTGTCGGGAGTTAGCTTAACTTATATGATAATATTTCCTTGTCTTTTTTTAATCTTCATAAGTACATTACTATATTTTTTTCCTGAAAAATTTGGGTATGTATCAAATCGATTAATTACATTTTTTGATCCTAATCAGGGAGATAAATTTCAATCTTCCTCAGCTCTTGATGCAATTAAACTAGGTGGATTAACTGGACAAGGAATGGGTGAAGGTATTTTAAAAGAAAGCGTTCCGGAGGCACATACAGATTATGTTATAGCTGTTATATCGGAGGAGTACGGTTCATTAGTTTCGATAAGTGTTTTATTAATATTTTTATATATTTCATTTAGAATTATTAAAAATTGTTTTAACCAAGAAAATCAATTTTTAAAAATTTCTTTAAGTGGATTAGCTACATTATTAATTTTTCAAACTTTCATTCATGCTGGTGTTAATACAAATTTGTTACCAACTACAGGTATGACACTGCCTTTTTTGAGTTATGGGGGCTCATCTTTAATGGGAAGTGCAATTTTAGCAGGATTAATTTTAAATTATACCAAGAATAAAGTTTATTTATATGATTAAAAAAAAAATTATTATTGCTACAGGCGGGACTGGAGGCCATGTTTTTCCAGCATATAGTTTAGCTAAAAATTTAGAGAAAAATTATAATGTGATTTTAACTACCGACAATAGGGGATATAATTTACTAAAAAATTATAAAAATATAAGTTTAGTAAAAATACCTTCATCACCGCTAATTAAAAAAAATATTTTTAAATTTTTTATATCAATACTTGCTATAATATATTCACTTTTGAGATCTTTGTTATTTTTAATAATTTATAGACCTAATATTGTTGTTGGTATGGGAGGTTATTCATCATTTCCAGTTTGTATAGCAGCATATATTTTAAGAATTAAATTTACTATTTACGAAAATAATTTAATTATCGGGAAAGCTAATAGATATTTATTGCCTTTTACTAAAAAAATATTTGTATCTTTTAGGG
>MDTA01193038.1_pt1 | contig 11971 bp, 8 predicted proteins | sample 811151 | NCBI WGS metagenome assembly MDTA01 (sample SAMN05326648, study PRJNA326480) | marine metagenome | isolation source: seawater | place: Indian Ocean: South | collected 2010 | reverse complement strand
TGACCACGAAAAGTTATCAAAACAAAGTCTAGTTTCTGGATAAATTAAACAACCAGTATTGAAGAAGTTTATTGAAATATTTAATACAAATGCAATTGTGAGATAAACTAAAATTAAAATTTTATCAAAACTTATATACTTTTTAATAAAATTCTTTTTCACAAAAATAAACGGTAAAAATATTAAATAAATATAATATAAGGCTTTAATACTTGCTGCTAATAATATTAAGATAAGAATTAAATTAGCAATATCATTTAATTTTAAATAATTTTTTTCAAAATAGTTAAAAATTATAAAATTTATAAAGATTAGTAACAAAATAATTTGAGATGATCTGTCTGTACCGTGTTCACCAATTCTATAGAAGAATATAGTTACAAATGCAAATGATAAAAAATATAAATAAAATAAAAAATTTATATTTTTATTTTTCAAAAAATTTAATATTTTATCAAGACAAATAAAATTAAAAAATAAAAAAATAAAAAAAGGACCGGAGTGGAATAAGAAGTATTTTATGTAAGGTAAGTATAAAATTGAATGAAAATAAAAAAGCGAAGAATGAGTTCTAAAACCATGTCCTAATCTTCCAAGACCAAAAAGATACTTATTTTCTGATAGTGTAAGAGAATATGTTAAATGATAATAGGGGAAATCATCATGATTTTTAAAAACGTAAATTCCAACGATTAAGATAAAAAATAAAACTAAGGTTTTTTTCAAATTTTCTGATTGTGCTAAAAAATCCCTCTTCACAAAAAATAATAATGCTATGATCCCTATAATATGAATTATGATATTGTGAACATAACCGTGTTTAAAAAAGAAAGAAGAAAATATGGATAAATTAGCAATAGAAAAGAAACCTATTAGACCTATGTAGCCATAATTCAGACTTAAAAGTTTTGGACATATTAATTTACAGAATATTAGTCCATGTCCTAAAATTGATGATAAGACTATTATTATTGCAAAAATAAAAATTAAATGATCCATTAAAGAGTTTTATTTAGATGTATTAATATATGTTTGAAAAAAAATGAAAAGATATCTCTTTGATAAATTTAATTTATTTACATTAATTTCAATTATTATTTTATATTTTTCTTTATTAATTGGTTTTTATTACAACGAAAACTCAACAGGTGGGGCATACGGTGATTATTATTCCCATAAAGAAATATCTAAAACCTTTGCTGACAATTTTTTAAATACTTTACTTAATTTTGATAAAACTCATACCAGACACTCTCCAGTATTATTAATTTTATTTTCATTTTTTGAGAAATTTGAAATTAGTGATTACGTTATACGATTAATAAATTTGCATATTTGCTTATTTTTACCATTTATATTTTACAAATGTTTAAAAAAAAAATTTATCAATGTTAATAATAATTATTTAGTTTTACTTTCATGTTTAATATTTTTATCGCCAACATTTAGATCTACGGCAATTTGGCCCGATAGTAGAGTCTGGGGTCTCATATTTATTTGTTTAAGCATTTATTACTTTTTAATTTACAATAGTACAAAAAAAATAAAGCATTGTTATTTAGTAATACTTTTTTATACTGTCTCATCTTATATTAGTCCAAACTTTTCAGTTTATTCAATTTTTTTTATGTTATTTTTTTTTAAAGATTTTAAAATTAATAAAAATTTAGAATTAATTATTTTAAACTTGTTACTAGCTTTTCCGGCTTTATACTACATATTTATTTTGGATAATAATTTCATGTTCGCTGCAACAGCAGTACCAGGAGGATCGAACGAACCTTTTAGTATAAATGATATATCAAATAAATTTCTTATAATATCGTCAATTGTAATTTTCTATTTAATTCCTTTTTTAATTTCTAAAAGTGTTAAAATTCCTATCCAAAATTTAAATGCCAAAAAATTAATTATAATATTAATATTATTTTGCATTTCTATATTTTTTTTCAATTATAAATTAAATTATACTGGGGGTGGTATTTTTTTTAAAATTTCAAATATTTTTTTTGGTAATAATTTTGTTTTTTTAATAATTGCAGTTTTATCTTTGATATTAAATTTTTTAATTTTCTCACATTCAAAAAATAATTATTTAATTATCTTTATTATAGCTTTAAGCAATCCCCAAATAACTATTTACCATAAATATTATGATCCATTTTTACTTATATTATTTTTAACATTATTTAATTTGAATTTAGAAAAGAAGAAACTATTTTCGAAAAAATCAATCTCTATTTTTTATTTATTCAGTTTATTTTTCCTGTCATTAAGTATATTTAAATCTTATGTTTAATTTTACTTTAAATTAATCAAATTAAATCTATGAACTTAAAAAGTACTCATTCAACACTAAAAAATTTGAAAAAAACCAAACCTATTTTTTTTCAAGAAAATTTAGATCATACTAACAATTTAAATTATAACGAATTTCAAAAGTTTGGTGGTTTAAGAAGAAATGGATTATATAAATCCTCGTTTCCCGGTAAGCCATTAATTAGCATAATTACTGTTTCATACAACTCAGAAAAAACGATCGAAGACACTATTAAAAGTGTGCTCGATCAAACATATGATAATATTGAGTATATTATAATTGATGGAGATTCTAAAGATGACACCCTAAAAATTATTGGAAAATATGAAAGCTCAATAGATTTATGGGTCTCAGAAAATGATAGTGGAATCTATAACGCAATCAACAAAGGTTTAAGAATCTGTTCGGGAGAAATAATTGGTGTATTAAATTCTGATGATACTTATACAAAAGATGCTTTATCACTAGTGAAAAAATATTATGAAAAATATAAAAACGTAGATTTAATTTTTGGCTCTGTAATAAAAGAAAGATTATTTTCTGGTTTTGCAAAGGAAAAAATTAAATGGAAGTTTAATATTTACCCAGGACACTCATCAGGTTTTTTTATTTCAAAAAATGCTCAATTAAAGGTTGGATTTTATGATGAGAAATTCAAATTGCATGCTGATTATGATTTAATTTACAAATCAGTTTGTAAGTTAAAAATGAGAAGTATCTCAATGGACAGAAATGATATAACGGGAAAATTTAATATCTATGGGAAATCAAGTAAAGAAAGCCAAATTAGATATTATACAGAAGAGTTTAAAATACGAAAAAAAAACGATCAGAATATTTTTTTTATAAGTCTACTTTTAATAATTAAAATAATTTATTTTTATCTTTTAAAAATTCCTTTTTTAAAAAAAATACTTTTCTTTTTTAGAAGCAAAATTAATTATTAATGCTATTTTTTTTGAAGAATTAAAAAATTTGAGTTATCGAGAACAATTAAAAAATTTTCAATTTTACTTAAATTTTTTGTTAATCTTTTATCTTTAAATAGTACAATTATATTGGGCTCCAATTTTGCCTCTAAACTGGTTTCGTCAAATTTCCTTTTTAATCTTCTAAGCTCTGAATTTGATAAAATTACTTGATTTGTATGGTGAATAGACTTTTTTAATATGAATTTTTTAGTTTCTTCAGGATAGTCCTCAATTTTAGATTGTTTTGTAAGAAAATTTGTTTGATATTTGAGATGTCCTAAAAAAAAGTAATTATTAGTATTTACCACTCTCCAATCCGTGATTTTATTTTCATTTAAAAAATTTATGAAATCATTTTTATTCAATTTTAGATATTTAAATGAATTAATTAGCTGTGTCTCTATCATATGGTCGTTCAACGCAACAAAAAAAACATATGGAAAATAGAAATAATTTCTTTCTGATAATATCCACCAAAGTTGGGTATGAATATCATTGGTTAATAACAAATCATTTTTATATGAATTTTTTTCCAAATATTTTGTGACACTTATAAAATCCGTTCTAAAATTTTCTAAATTTTTTGAATTAAAGTGATCACCCTCACTGAGTAAATTTACTCTTGAAGTTTTTAAAAAGTATATTGAATTAAAAACCATTAAAGTAAAAAATAAAATTAATGTTAAGGGCTTAATTATTTTTTTGCTTATTAAGAACTTTGAAAATATGAGAATTATAATATTTATCTTTAATAAAATTAATGATGTTAAAGCTATAATGAAGGTAAAATTTCCAAAAAATGTTACCTTTTTCATTAAAAGAAGATATATGAATGGAGTTAAGATTGAGGATAAAAAAAGAAGCCAAAAAAATTCAAGAAATTTTTTTGAATCTGGACTGTATCTTTTATTAATAAAATAAAACATTACATTTATTGCAAAAATTAAAATAAACTCTGGTTTTTGAAGACCTTTTATTAGATGCTTCACTAAAAAAAGTTTAGTCTCAATATTTAGATTAAATGTACCAATTCTAGAATAATAATCCTTTTCAATAAAATAAATTTGAAATAAAAATGGAATGCAAAAAACAGATAATATAATAAAACTTTTTAATATAATATTTAAATTCTCTTTTTTTATTATTTTTTTTTTGAAGAAAGTAATTAATATAAAGAAAGTAAGTAATAAACAAACTATAAAAAAGTAAAAGAAACTATTAAAAAGTAGCCCTAAAAAGATAAAGGTTAATAATAAATTTTGATTTTGATATTCAGGTTTTTTATTTATATAAAATTTTAACAAAAATAGTATGTGTCCAAAAAAAAATAAGTTTGTTATAAGCGGTCTTGGAAATCTTAGATTATAAAATCCTGAATATAATTGTTTTAAATTTAGACCATAAGGAATTTGAAATGAACTTAAAATTTCAGCAAAATTTGGAATTGTAAAAAAAAATAATCCTAAAAAAATACAATTTAAATTTGAAAAATTAAGCTCTTTGAATATATGAAAAAAAATTTTTATGAAGATAAAAATACAAACTAATTCAAGGAATATAAATCCAAAAAAATTAAAAATTTTAAAAAATACTGAATGAAAAAAACTAACTAAAAATGGAAAACCAATAAAATTTAGCTCATTAAAAATTATACTGTACCCTTCATTTAATTTAAATTTTGATAGTTGAAGTACAAAAGGATAATATGAATAATCACCAGATGGATTGAATATTACTTTTATACTTAACGGTTCTAAGCCATAAAACAAAAACGAGAACGACCACTTTATAAAAAATAAAATTAAGGAAATAGCAAATATTTGAATATTAGTATTTATGAAATATTTACTTTTCATTATCATTTATAAAGATGATATCAACCTGTAATACCTGGCCAGTTTTTTTATCTGAAAAACCTCTTGCCATTGCCCATACACTGAAGCCCATTTTTTTCATTAATTTAATTATATGAGAATAATCTTTTTCTTTATTGTGCAACGGTTTAATTGATGTCTCTAACATGAAACCAGAAATATTTTTTATTTTTTTTTTTGATCCTTTAATTATATTTTCTTCGTAACCTTGAGTATCAATTTTAATAAAAATTTTTTTATTTTTAAAATATTTTTGATTAAGATATTTATCTAAAGTAATTAATCTTATCTTTTCTTTTTTGACCTGCTCAGTTCCTGGTTCAATTTCTATAATCCTTTTGTCAATTTTTAAAATCGAGGAAGATACTTTATTCTTTGTAATGTTAATTTCTTTTGTTTCGACAAATTTGCCAAAACCAATATTGTCCTCTACAGTCCAATTAGAGTGGTCAGAAGCGTTGCCAAGTAAAATTTTATGAATACTTTTTATTGGTTCAAAACTTATAATTTCTTTTTTGTAACCATATTTAATTATATTCTGTGCAAATTGACCCTCGTTTGCACCTATGTCGATTACAGTGTCTATTTTAAAACGATTTAATGTCTTAACAATGTAAAAATAAAAATCGTTTGATAAAGTTATTCTATTTAGCTGTAGATTAAATAGTGATAAAAATTTATTAATAAAATATTTTAATGTCTTTTTTAGCATACTTTAATTTATATATCTAAAATGATTATTTATGTATATTATTACAGCACTATGAATAAAAGAAACTTTTTAAAAATAATCTCGCTTACTTTTTTTTATTCAATATTTCTTCAAATTCCATCTAATTCTCAATCTAGTTATTTAAAAAAAAAAGAAAAAAAATTTAAAAAGAATCTTTCTAACGTTTGGTTATTAGATATTAATGATTATTGATAATCTATCCTCTTTAGAGAACATAAAACATCCTGTGATTATTATTGGAAGTGGCCCAGCAGGAATTACAACAGCTTTAAAATTAGAACAAAATAAAATTAATTCTTTAATAATTGAAGCAGGTGGAATTCAGCCAGACGAAAATACATCAGAATATTTGAGAGGAGAAGTTGTAGGAGATAATTATCCAGACTTATCAACAATAAGACTTCGCCAGTTCGGTGGAACATCAGGAATTTGGGGAGGTAATTGTAATTCCTTTAGAAAAGATGACTTTGATGAATGGCCAATAAAACTTAAAGATTTAAATGTATTCGAAAAAGAAGCAAAAGAAATTTTGAACCTTAAAGATGAATTTTATAATATCGATTTCAGTGAAAACTTTAAATTATATAATCTTAATTGGTCAAATGTGAGATTTGGCGATAAATATCTACATCACATACAAAATTCGAAATATATAAATATGAGCCTTAATACAAATTTTATTAATTTTAATTTTAAAGAAAAAAAAGTTGATACCATAAATTGTTTGAAAAATAATAATTCATACAATTTAAATGCAAAATGTTATGTTTTATGTTGTGGCGGAATTGAGAACTCAAGATTAATGTTATGGTCGACTAAAAAAAATAGCTTGTCCCATAATTTAAATCTTCCTATTGGAAATTATTATATGAATCATCCATATTACAATATTGGTGAAGGTTTAGTTGTTTATGACAAATATAAAAATTTTTTTTTAACAAATAATATTAAGAAAAGTCATTTTGTAACTTGTAAAAGTTCAATTTATCTTTCAGGTAAGAAGGAGTTTTTGATAAAAAGTAAAATCTTAAATTCTGGTCTCTATATAAGTTTTGACACAAAAAATAGAAATAACTTAATTGATCAAATTAGATGTGTAGCTCCAAATTATTTCAAAAAAATTTATGAAGATATCAAAGCAAAAAACATTTATGATATTAGTATTGATGTCTTACAAGAACAAAAGCCTGAAAAAACTAATTCCATTACGCTTGGAAAAAACAAAGATCCCTCTGAAATTCCTTTATCAAAAATATACTGGAAAAGGTCAAATACTGAAAAACAAAGTGTTAAGTTATTAGCAGAAAAACTTGGTGAGCTATTTTTAGAAAATGAAATTGGAAGAATAGGTTTAAAAAATTATATTTTTGATAAAAATATTGATTTTGAGTTTACTACTGGAAATCATCAATTAGGTGGAACTAGAATGGGTAATAGTGAAAATGACTCTGTCGTAGACAAAAACCTTAAAGTTCACAACATACAAAATCTATACATAAATGGAAGTTCAGTATTCAGATCTGCTGGGCATTGTCATCCCACGTTCACGATAGTAAAGCTTTCTTTAAAATTAGGTAATTACTTAAAAAATATTGTTCAATATTTATAAAATAATAAAGTTTTTAAGATTTAATTAGAAACCATTGAGAGCTATTATGGACATTATGAGTGTACTGCTCTAACCAACTGAGCTACAGGCCCTATTAATAATCTAGGTTTTACAAAAATATTGACTTTAATCAAGATAGAATGTTTTTATTTTGTTTCTAATTAATACTTTTGATATACAAATTGTGTATATTGGCATGATTTTTAAAAAAAAAAATTCCAAATCTCTTATTATTTTATTAGTTATATTTACCTTCGTAATCTTCTTATCTTTTGAAGTGAAAAGTTTGGTGGATAAACACAGAATTTCAAATATCAGAGAATTTTCTTGTTTATTGGAAAAAAAAATAAGAAGAGACTCATCTAATAAATTTTTTCATTTTGTAACAGAAAAAATGGGATACATAAGATCATATTGTTATGACGTCCTTGTTTCTAGTCTGAAAGATAACAATAAAAAAAAAGATTTTAAAAAGCCAATTATTATTAAGCCCGATAAAATTAATAAAAATAACATAATTGATACAGAAAATTTGGACAATCAAAGTTGGATAAGACAGGGTTCAAATAACTTCTCAAATAATTATTCTTCTTTAGAACAGATCAATATTAACAATGTAAAAAAAATAAATAAGATATGGAATTACAGCTTGGGAGAAACAAACGGAAAAAATATTGAAGCATCTCCAGTTTTTTATAATGGCGTTTTATATTTTATAGATTTCTATAACAATATTATCGCTCTAAATATTGAAGATGGTTCATTAAAATGGAAAAAAAAAATTTCTGCTGATAATTTGTTTATCGCCAGACGAGGTATAACAATAGATAAATTATCAAAATCATTATTTGTTCCAATGGAAAAAGGTGTCGTTGCTCTTAGATTGTTAAATGGAGAAATAAATAAGGATATTGGAAAAGAAGGTTTTTTTGGTAACTCAGATTCATCGTTAATTTCTCCAATAGTTACAAAAGATTATGTTTTTCTTTCAGAGAAAAAAAATTCAACGATATTAAAATTTGAAAAAAAAAATGGGAAAAAAGTTTGGGAAAGAAGTCTTTTAAAAAATAAAAACTTCAAGGGAGCGTTGTTATGGAGCGGCATTTCGTATGATGATCTGAACAATTTACTTTTTATTGTAACTGGAAACTCTAAAGGTAATTCAAATCATCATGGGACCACAAGAGAGGGGGATAATCTCTACGCGAATTCACTTTTAGCTTTAGATGGAGAAAATGGAAAGATAAAATGGTATTTTCAGGATACTAAACATGACCTTTGGAATTTTGACTTAGCGTTTCCTCCTATTATTTCTTATATAAAATTTAAAAATAAAAATCTAAAGATCGTAAATGTTGTTGGAAAAGGTGGAAATATTTACACCTTTAAAATTGATGATGGAAAAAAATTATTTTCAAGCTCTTTAATTCAAACAAGCAAAAGTAAATTAAATAATGAGGTTACAGCTAGTTCTCAGCTTATCAATGTTAAACCAAAAAGAATAAGTTCTCAAAAGTTTAGTAATAAAGATATATCAAATTTTTCTGTGGCCTCTAAGCTGTATTTGGAGGAAAATTTGAAAAATTATATTAGTGGTGATTTTCTTCCTCCCGAAATAAATAAAAATTTAATCATATATGGTTCTACTGGAGGCGGTCAATGGTTTGGTGGAAGTGTTGGTACAGATGGAATTTTGTATTTATCATACAATTTTATTCCATTTGTTATTGAAATAGTACCAAAGAAAATTCAAACATCATTTGTATTTGATCAAAATTCAAATGGGAAAAAAAAATTTGATAAATTATGTTCTGGTTGCCATGGTGTTCAAGCCGATTATAACTACAATCAGTTATTCAGAGAATTTTCTGTTCTCGAGTCCAAAAAAAATGTAATAATGTATAAAAAAAATTTATTAAGATTTATTAATGGTGAAGATCAAAATAATACAATTGATTATTCGGAGAAAATAAAGATTCCCAAGACTTATTATGGTTACAAAAATGAAAAGAATATAAAAAATACACCTTCAATTATTGGTTCTTTTTCTTTTAAATTTCAAAATGACAAGAAAAAATATTTTGCCTTTCTAAATGAAAAATATCCTTTTGAGAAAAAAGACTTAATCGAAATAACAAATTATTTGACGAAAAGAGATGCATATCTTATTAAAAATAAATTAATAAAACTTACAGCAACACATACGCAACTAAAAGATCAGTTTGGAAATCTTGGTAACAAACCACCTTGGTCCAAAATAATAGCAGTCGATTTGAACAATCAAAAAATTTTATGGTCAGTTCCTCATGGAAATAGAAAAGTTTTTACTGATGAAGGAGAGTTTCTAGTAAAAGGAAGCCCAGCATGGTCAGGATTGATTACTACAAAATCAGGAGTCATTATTTCAGCAAGTTCATTTGAGCCTAGTCTTGACTTTTATGATAAATCAAATGGAAACCTCTTAAGGTCTATACCCATTGAATATGCAGCTTCTGCAACGCCTCTAACAGTTATGCATAGAAACAAACAATATGTAGTTCTAATGCTTGGAAATGGTAATAGTAGAATTGACAGTGGAAATTTAGTTTCTGTATATGCTTTAAATTAAGAATAATAAAATTTTGGTGGGCCGTGTTGGTTACGCTCCAACTACCCCTGCAATGTCAATGCAGTACTCTACTATTGAGCTAACGGCCCTGAATTTGTTTAATTTTTTAAACATAGATAATTTATCTTTTTTGAAAAACAAAAAAGGTCATTTTTTCTTTGTTTTTTTTTAAAAAAAATTGTCTATTAATTTCAATTGTATACAATTCTTTTAATCCTTTTTTCATAAGAATTTTTCTTAATTTAAGATCTGTCAGATATTTATTTGAAAAACTGTTTAATTTAAGATTATAAGATATTAATAAAACTCCCTCTTTTTTGAGATACTTTTTTACATTATTAATCACATTATTAATATTATCAGATACATAATATATTGTTTTCAAACATAGAATTACATTAAATTTATTGATAAAAGATTTATTTAATTGGTTTATATCATCAAAAATAACTTTCTTATATTTTTTATTATGTACATCCGTGCCTAGATATCTTAATTTTTTCTTTAAATATTTACTTAATATTCCACTTCCTGCACCAATATCTAAAATTGATAATTTTTTTTTTTTGTTGAAATAATTAAATAGACCAGATAGGAAAAATAAGAATTGTTCATCATTTTCTAAATTTTTAGTTTGATTCCATGGATCATCTATTTTTTCATAAAGTTTTTTGAAATCTCTAATAAATTTCCCTTTTTTAATTATGTATTTATTAGGATTACTATATTCTCTTTTCTTTTTAAAAAAATTTAGTTCTTTAAACATAATGCTTATTAATATTTTTATATTTATAGATCCATAACCAAAATTTAGTATTACTGCCTGTTCCTAAATCCAAAAAAGTGTTTAACTTCAACGTAAAAATTTAATTTTTTAAACATATATAATTAATATATACATCATAATTTTTGTTGTATTTCTATTATAAATAAATACCTTGTTTGTAATCAATTATCAACATGATCAGAAAATAACCCAAATGAAAAAAGAGGTAATAATTTTTATGCCTTCAATTGAGGGAGGTGGAGTCGAAAAAAATTTATTTTTAGTAAGCAACTATTTAGCAAAAAGAATAAAATCATTAAAAGTAATTACAATTTCTAAGAAATTTAAAAAAAAATTCAATAAATCAGTCAAAATAATTTCTCTTGAAAGTAACATATGGGATGATTTTAGTAGGAGAGTTAAATATTTTCTCTCAATTATATTATTAATTAACGAAATTTTAAAAAATAAAAATATCGTAGTTATGTCTTTTCAAGCTAATATCTACTGTATATTAATTTGTAAACTATTTTCTATTAAAGTTATTTCAAGATCTAATTCTGCTCCAATCGGATGGTCTAAAAACCTTTTCAAAAAAAAAATATTTGAAATTGGATTAAGATTAGCAGATAAAATAATAGTAAATAGCATTGAATTTAAACGAGATCTGAAAAAGGAATTTAATATAAATGCAACTTGTATTTATAACCCACTTAATAAAAATGAAATTCTTGATAAATCAAAAAAAAAATCAGCTAAAATTTTTAAATCTAACAAAAAATTAAGAATTCTAAATATTGGGCGTTTTACTGATCAAAAAGATCAGTTAACACTACTTAAATCTCTGAATAATTTAAAAAATGATATTTTGTTCGAGGCCTGTATAGTGGGAAGAGGCATGTTAAAAAAAAAGTTACAGAAATATATTTCGAACAATAACCTTAATAAATATGTCAAAATAATTAATTTTGTTGATAACCCTTATCCTCTAATAAAGCAAACAAATTTGTTTGTTTTAAGTTCTAAGTTTGAGGGACTTCCGAATGTTTTGTTGGAAAGCTTAGTATTAAAAAAATTTATAATTTCAAGT
>MDTA01112396.1_pt1 | contig 11971 bp, 18 predicted proteins | sample 811151 | NCBI WGS metagenome assembly MDTA01 (sample SAMN05326648, study PRJNA326480) | marine metagenome | isolation source: seawater | place: Indian Ocean: South | collected 2010 | reverse complement strand
TCTGCTTCCAACCAAACATCAATCACCTTACCCAGTCTAAGCTTCTTGATATTCAAATCAGATAATCTTCTTGATGCATCCCTAACAGCATTGCCTGGTGAATCATCAACCTGTGATCTCAAACGAATAAACACCAACCCTTTAAACTTCATTCTCTAACTCCTGGATGATTTTTGCTACTTGTTTTTTATTAGTTCCAGCAGGTGCATTGCGTAAACAGATAAGAATACATTCCCTATCACTGATGGGTGGTCTCATTGTCCACCCATTCTCATCAAGTAGAACCTCTGGTGCCTCAGCATTATCTGTCAAAATCCACCTCCTCCGGTTTTTTTCTTTCTAAGATGGTTTTTCAAACTTTTCTTTGATTCTTTCGCAAGAATCTTTTTCATCTCTTCTTCATCATAGTGATCACAGAGTTGAAGCATCTTATCAAGAGCATACTGATACTGAGCACCCTTACTCATATTACTGAGAAGATAATTTGCTACATCATATCTGAGTTCCTCAAGTTCTTTCTTATCCATCACTTCTTCTTCAATATAAATTTACCAGAGAACTCCTCCACACTCAGATGTTCTGGTTCAAGAGGCCATCCTGAATCCTTTAAATTTTCATATCTATCCCTATAATAATCCATAAGTTCAGAGCACTCTGTATGCTCAATACCCTCATGGATTAAATCAGATTTGAATCTGATACTATAGAGTCCTGTTGTACTACTGTAAATATCAGAGGTCATTTAAAATCACACTCAATCATGATTTCAGTAAGGCAGGCAAGCATATTTATTTCTTGATCAGCCACGAAAGAAGATTGGTATTGATACTTAGCAATGATAAGCACAGCAGCAGCAATGCCAGGACCTTCCAGGGACTGATAACAAGCATCATAAACAGACCGAAGAAGTACAGTAGGATCATTGTCCAGATTATCGACGACCCACTTACGGACCTTAGGAAAGTCTTTTTCTTTGAGCGTTTTAAAGAGATCATCAGTTTTTACATTAGAAAAGGAAGCAAGGATACCAGAATCAATACTACCACCAGCAGCATACCTCTGGCATTCATTTAGAACACGTCTCCAATCAGGGAAGTGTTTCTGGATAAGTTCTACCAGGACCTTGTTATCATATTTAATACCTTCTGTATCCAAGATTTCTTGGAGGCGTGTGAAGAATGATGCTGCGAGTAACTGCTTTTCTTTTCCCTTAAGGGCAAAGTCGATGACTGAGCATCTACTGTGAAGGGGTTGAATGATTTTATTCTTGTAGTTACAGGTGAAGATGAATCGGCAGTTTCCAATAAACTCCTCTGTAAACGCCCTAAGGCAGAGTTGAACATCTGGGGTTGTGTTATCTGCCTCATCAATAATGATGACTTTGTGTTTGGCAGTAGAAGATAACGATACAGTTGAAGCGAAGTTCTTTGCATTATTGCGTACAGTGTCTAGGAATCTACCCTCATCAGAACCATTGATCACATAGTAATCTACCCCAAGTTCAGCACACATTGCCTTAGCAACTGTGGTTTTGCCACAACCTGGTGGTCCTGAAAGGAGAAGGTTAGGAACCTCCCCCTTATCTAGGAAATCAATAAAGGTGTTCTTGATGTTGTTAGGAAGAATACACTCACTTATTTTTTTGGGTCTGTATTTTTCAACCCAAACAAATTCATCACGACTCATTTTTCTCCTGTTGTTTTTTCAACCATTCCTGGAATTTTCTTTTACCCTCTACAACTTTCCACCAGGGAGCATAGAGGGGTCCATTATAATCCTTTTTCATCTTTTGACAATCTCAGATTCAATATCTGTAGCACCCATCTCTTCATACATGTATGTGGCAGCTGCTCTGGTATTGTGTGGTTTACCACAAGTAAACACATCACAGACTGCTATTCCCTTCTCAGGCCAGGTATGAATACTAATGTGACTTTCAGAAATCATAGCGAATCCTGTGACCCCTTGGGGTTCAAACTTATGAACATTTAAGTCCAATAAAGTTGCAGAACACATTTTTACTGTCTTATAGAGCAGCATACGAATGTGTTCTGAGTCATTCAGCAACTCAAACGGACATCCCTTTAATGTAAAAAGAATGTGTATCATCCAAAGGAAGAATCAGGTTCAAGGGCAATGAAGTAGGTCACATCAATATTCTGATTGGTGAACTTAGACAGGAGTTTCTGAGAAACAACCACATCATAGGAACCAGGAATAATCTTCAGGTTCTCCTCCTTGAAGTTGAATGTAAACTCAGCATCAGTCTCCCCAACAATGATGGAGAAATCATTGGAGGTATCATTCTTCTTATCACGGGCAACCAGTTTGATTACACCTGCCTCACCAATAGCAGAGATATCAGGCAGTTGATAGATAGATGCTGCCTTCTTCAACCTATCAAGTTGTTGACTTGTAAGTTCAAAACAAACATCCTCTGTGGGCAGTGAAATCTCTTTCTCAGGAGGAGCAACGATGACAGTTGGATCAGCAAAGAAATACTTGGAACGCATCTTGCCTTCCTTGATCATCACATACTCATCATTCTTAAAGTCCAACTCAGGACTAGCATGAAGGGACAGACCATTAAGGAACTGGTTCAGGTCATAGATACCAAAATCCTTAGGAAAGGATTCCTCAATAGTTGCCTCAACAAGAATATTCTTCATCACTGAGATAGATCTCAGTTTGCTACCCTCCTTGAACAGGATTGATTGATTGATTGAAGAAAAGTTCTTCAGCAGATTTACAGTGGTCTCAGACAGTTTCATCATGTTGCGGATTTTCATTATCAGAAGGGATAGTCAGATTCTTTGTAGTGGTTATCAAAGTGTAGCAGAAGCATAGCATAATGGATCACCTTGAGCAAGTCCCTCTTACTCTTTCCATCTTTTGCTCCATAACGACTACCATACTTAAGGATGTTTGCCTGACAGAATGATGCTGCTAGACCCTTTGCTGCCATCAAATCAATAGTTTGGATTTCCTTGAATCCATTAGCAGCACCAGTATAGTGACTGCGATATGTGCCACCAACATAATCAGTAATGTCCTTGATGATCACATCCTCATTATACTTCCATCTACCATTATTGTTATTGGTTTCTGGAAGATCAGGGATATTGAATGTGATCTCATCACTAGGGATATTAAAACTGATTGTATCAGGTGATGATAAACCACCACCATAATACTGAGCAGCACCAATACCATCAGAGGAGAAGGTGATCATGTCATCACCCATTCCTCCAGCGATGGTATCATCAAGACCATAAATTTTATTATAATTTCCTGTGTCAATCATAGTGTCTCCATAAAGTTCATCGTAAAGTAATGACCAAGAGTTTACCATCAGTTATTATATCAAACCTGTTGGTAGGTGTCAACTGAATCAGTATTCATCACAAAGTCAGCATCAACCTTGTCATAGAGTTCAATGAATGATGCCTTGGTCTCATCATCAAAACGGTTGATACAAACTTGGATTGCCTTCTCCTTGTTCTTAAAGATACTGAAAGCACGAATGATGTGAACCAGACGACGTGTGCTGATCACATCCTCAATACCACCATCATAGAAGGTCTTACGGATAATGTCTGCCCAATCAACCAGGTGCTTACAGAAGGCACGATCCTCAATACCAAGATCCAAAGCAATACCCTCAAGGATCTTCTGCTCTGTGGCAGCAGTAGGATATGACTGCTCAAAGGTTACTGGGAATCGCTCAAGGAAGGCTTCGTTAAGCACGTTAGTTCCAATAAATCGTCCATCGTCGGATCCTTTGCCTTTAGTGTTGGCGGTTGCGAATACTTGGAAACCCTTTGCGGGCGTAATGTATTCGCCAGTTTTCTTGAGGAAAATCCCTTTTCCTTCGAGAATAGACTGAAGACAGAGGATTTTGTTTGAGGCGAGGTCAATCTCGTCAAGGAGCAGGACTGCTCCACGTTGGAGTGCTTCAACGACTGGGCCATTGTGCCAGACGGTTTCACCATTAACAAGGCGGAAACCACCAATAAGATCATCCTCATCTGTTTCAATAGTAATGTTGACACGAATCATCTCCCTTTTAAGTTGAGCACACGCTTGTTCTACACAGAATGTCTTACCATTACCTGACAATCCAGTAATGAATGCGGGGTAGAACAGTTTGGATTTGATAATCTTTTTAACATCAGCGAAACTACCAAAGGCAACAAAGGTATCATCACTCTGGGGAATCAAGTTCTGCTCCACAGGTGATGTTGCTGAAGGTGCCTCATATGTCTTTTCCAGTTGCTCTTTTACAGTCAGGTTCCACTTACCACGACCAACCTTGTAGTCATCAAGTTTCTTAGTAACAGTCTGATAGGTGGTGCCGTTCATAGCACACCAGGCACGGACATCAGCAGCAACTACTTCAGATCCATACAGATTGGTGAGTGAGGACAGGACGTATTCAGTGGAAAGTGCCATAGTGGTTTTGTTCAACAGGTTCATTATAAAGGATTTTTGGGGGTCAGAGACCCCTCAGTGGACAGTTTTGGAAGTGGTTTCCTTGGTTTCTTCCTTGATGGTTACGGTGTTGACTAATCCTGCTTCCCTCTGCAATCTCAACTGTGTGGGACACGGTTCAGGGTGGAAACCACCACCTTCAACCAGAGCCACTAGGGGCAGCATTAGTAAAAGCGTCATGCAACCAACTCCATAAACTTAGAAAGAACTTTTTTATTTAGTGCCTTGGTCTTCAAATTTTTAACAAATGCTGACTTGATTTTTGCCTTGGAAGCACCTTCCTCAACATCAAATTCAGATTCATTGCTAAGTGCTGAGGTCATCATAGCAAAGTAGGATGTGTATCCACTCTTCTTGATATCATAGAACTTATCCTTCTTAATCTGTTTGATGACCTCGTTACTCACAAATTCATATTCTCTGACGAAGTTGTTAATCTCCCTAGGTCCACAGAGACGAATACCAATGAAGTTTACATCCTTCAAAGAATCCCTAAGGTCTCTCAGCATCACATAAGTAAAATCAGAATAGTTGTAACCAATCTGATATACATGACCACTCTTCCTGTTTCTCAGATATCCATGACCTCCACCACAACCCATTGATCCCTGACCACCAAAGGAGTTTTCCCTGGCAACATGGAGACCAGAAGCCTCACCATCAGTGAGGACAAAGCAGTGAACCTTTTGGAGATCATTATCTTTCTTAAACTGAGGAATCAGATAATGGAGACAGGCAAGTGCCTCATTGAGGGGAGTTCCAGAAAGTGTAAATTGAGGAGGATTTTTATATCCAACATAGTTTCTCATACCAAACACCAATCTGAAAACATAGAGCATCTGCTTTTCAAGATCCTTCTTCTTAGCAGTGCTGGAGAGAAGATTCATCAATCTAAAATCACCTTGAATAATGAACTTACCCTCCTCCCAGATTGTGTCCTCACGAGAACAACCATCACCATAGGAGTTTGTAAAAGCATAGACATCAAAGGGGATATTACACTTACTACAGAACCAAACAAGATTGTAAAGTTGTTTGATTGTTTCAACGATACAGTTACCCATTGAACCAGACCAATCAAGGATGAAAACCAATCCATGATTCTTACCATCAGGGATGGTTGTTACCTTCCTGAAGAGATCCTCATTGTATTTGTAAGTGTGAAGTTTGGAGCAATCAAGAACACCAGTCCTAGCAGTAGAGGCACGGGCATAAGCATCAGCAGACTTCTTACACTCAAACTCTTTTACAAGATAGTTGACCTCCTTTTGAGCAGACTTTTTAAAGTCACGATAGTTACTATCAGCCCAAGCAAAGCAATCAGGATTGTGTTCCTTCTCTATCATTTCACCTACACTAAGTCCTTTTTGAATCTCAGAAAAGGGGATAATGAAGTTTTTCACATTCATCTCAGGAAGTTCAAAGTAACCATTTTCCTGTCCAGTGAGGTTACCATTGAACTCCTCAATCCTTTCAGTAAAGGTTGAGTCAGTCTGAACCTCAGGTTCTGTACCAGGTTTGCCAGGTTCTACCTGCTCCTGATTCATCTCCTTAACCTCTTCCTCAATCTGATCCTCATAGTTACTCTCATCAGGACCCAGATCAGGACGATCCCCTGATCCAAAAGACTCAGGAGCATTTTGTTGTTGCTGTTGCTGCTCCATATCCTCAGCACCTGCCTGACCATTAGGTTGAGGTGGCATTGTCATGGGTGCGGATTGTTGCTGTTGCTGATCCTTACAATAGGCGTACAACTGCTTTGCTGCCTCTACAGCGTCCTCAAATGTTTCACTATCACCAAGCAGTTTGATAATCCTTTCCTCCTCAAGATTGTGGAAAGGAATGTCAATGAATCTACCAATCTTGTAATAAAGGTTGGCACGATCTGCCAGGTTCATATCACTGACATTCTGATCTTCAATACAGAAGAAGTCATCATCAGATAGTTCCTTGTATCCAGCATAGAATGTCTTATGAAGACCAGGATACTTTCTCTTCATCAGTTTCTCAATGCGGACATCTTCAGTCACATTAACAAACTGTTGAGGAACCTCTTTCTCCCAACTCCAGTCATTAGATGTGAACAATGCGTGTCCAACCTCATGACCAACCAACATATCATAGACTACATCAGAGGCACGTTTCCACATTGGTAGGGTCAATACCCTTGTCTCAACATTGAACTGTGCCGTGGACACACTCTTGTGCTCAACAATCAGGTCCTCCGTCGCTAGCAACTTTGCTAGTTGGGACTTGACTTCATAGTTGACGGGCATGGTGTCTCTTGCTTATGTGAATAGTCTACACCCTCTGGGAGGTTTTGAAACCCATTGCGACCACTTTATAAACTGGCACACGCACCAACCCCCCAGACTTATTTAAGGTCCAGGGGGCTTTGGTCTTGGATTGCTCCTAATAGGGTTTACTTCTCAGTAAGGATGTGTCTGCAAAATCTCCTTGCTTGGTGGTCTACAATATCACACTCTGAAATGCACTGGAAGTATTCGGAAACTTGGTTAGATTGTTCGCCTAAAGTGTTCTTTTCATCCCACTTCCATGATGCAAGTTCATTATGAGATACTAGGTTGTGCATAATAACCTCCTCTTCACCATTACTATTTAGTCATCGTATGCTAACTTAATGACTTTTCAGTTACACTTAACTTTGCCTTCAAGTATTTTAATGCTTCTTTACGTTGCCTCAGTTTGACTGGTTTCAGATGAATTTTCTGTTCTTTCTTGGAGTGATGTCGCCAGTTTGGAATATTCATTGAGATACCTATCTGATGCTGGATCCGTGATTAGAGTCATGTTCTGTCTAAACTCATTGCCCATATCAACAGGGCGTCTAACAAACTTACCGTAAGTCATGGTTCTATCCTGGAAAAGTTACCTACTTTTTCAAATCTTAGCACATCATCAAACTTGTCTTCAAGCCCCTCCTTGTGAGAGATGACAAAGATGTTAGCATCTTTAATCACAAACCTAATGATCTTAAGGAACTCCTCTGTACCAAAACCATCAAGGGATGAGTCAAAGACATCATCCATGATAAGAAGATTAGTATTAACAGAGTTCTTCATTCTTGCCACCTCCCTCCAAGTGAAGAGAAGGGCAAGGTCAATTCGCATTTTCTCACCCTCTGAGAATGAGGCATAGGAGAAGTCCTCATGAATGGGAGACTCAATCGTCTCTGTAAACTCCTCATCAAGTTTAAAGTTGATGTAGAAGTCCATCATTTGAAGATACTTATTTGCCTGTTGATTGATGATGGGCAGATACTTCTTGATGATCTGACTCTTTACACCACCATCCTTCAAAAGATTATAGGTAAAATCCAAGTAAGTAATCTTCTCTTTTTTATCACTAATGTTCTCAAAGGTATCTTGAAGACTTGTTCTGAACTGTTCTAGTTTCTCATGTTCAGTATTTCTGTTTGCAATCTGACTGGTAATAGTTTGAATTTCGTGTTCAAGTCTTTTGATTTGTTGTTGACACCCATTGATTTGAGAATTGTTTTTAGTAATGCCATTAAGAAGTTTACTTAAATCTCCTGATAGTTGTTTAAATTGTGACTCCCTAATCTCTTCCTTTTCAATTGCCTCTTGGAGTTTCAAATACCCCTCTTGCAATTCTATTGCCTTATTTTTGAAGTCACTAATTCTATTTAATCTAAATCTTTCTTCTATATCCTGTGAACAGGTAGGGCAAACAGTATTATTATCAAAGAAGGTCTGATCCTTGATTACCTTAGCAATCTTCATAGACAACTTACCCTCAATAGCACCAAACTCTTTCAGTTTTTTTGTTGCACCATCAAGGGTTTCCATCTTACCCTGAATATCTATTACTTCCTTGTTACAATCCTCATTCTTATTAATATATGAGTTCTCCTCCATTAGCAGGGCATTGATCTGATGCTCCTTATAACTAATATCCTCCTTTCCCTGATCCTCTATCTGTTTGATAAAGTCCCTCTGCATATCAACCTTATCTTTCAGGCTCTCCTTTTTAAGTTCTAATGTTCTCACATCATCCTTGACAGAACGAATCCTTGATTTAACAATCTCATTCATTGATGAGAAGATCTTAATGTCTAACAGTTCCTCAACAACCTCCCTCCTGCTATTGGTAGGGAGTTGCATAAACGGCACAAAAGAACTACTACCCAGGATTACAATCTGGGTGAAAGATTTGTAGTTCATCTTCAGAACATTCTGCTCCAACCACTTCTGTTGATCATTGGCAGATGCATTTTGATTTAGTTCTTCACCACCACGGTATATCTTAAAGATATTTGGTTTAATACCCCTCTCTATCCTCCACTCAACATTATTGGAGGAGAAACATATCTCAACCAAACAGTTCTTCTCATTGGTGGTATTAACAAGTTGTGCTTTGTTAATCTTCCTGAATGATTTACCATACAGGGAGAATGTAAGGGCATCAAGGATCGTACTCTTACCAGCACCATTAGTGCCAATAATCAGGGATGTTGAGTTACTGTCTAGGTTTACAGTTGTGGGGTGATTACCTGTACTTAAAAAGTTACTCCAAGTAATACGCTTAAAGGTTATCATCAGATTTATCAGGTGGAATCACAATGTCATTTTTGGATATGATAGCATACCTATGTCCGTGTGTCTCACAGGTATGAATCATAAGTTCACTTTCTATCTCTATCACACGCATGGTGGGAAAGTCAAGTTCTTCTAACTGCATGGAATATCTTATAGCATCATCCTTTTCTTCAAAGATGTAGAGAACTTCTTCTCCCTCATCATCTACTACTGAATATGCACCCTCCTTTTCTTTACCCTCTATTGCGATTATATACATTAGACCAGCTCACATGCTTCTTCATAAACACTTCTAATCAGAGCCTTTACCTGTGATTTATCCAGTGAGAACTCTGCCTCTTCAATATATTTATTGAGTATTGAGAAGGTGTCTTCTGTTTCTACATCCTCATTTTCATCAACCCATCCATTATTGAAATCATAGTTCTCAATAATCTTCAGGTCTGCAACCTTTACATCATATAGTTTATCAATGAACTTCTCAAAAGCAGAGGCATCTGATTTGTTCTTTACAATAACCTTTACGATCTTGTTGTGATACTCTGTGGCATCAAAGAGTTGATGTGGTGTATCATCATAGTAAATATTGTGAAAGAGTTGATATGGGTTATTGACGTACTCAAAACTCATATCATCAGTTTCCATGAGGACAAATCCCCTGGTATCATTCACATCATTCCAGAACATCTCATAGGGATTTCCTAGGTAGAAGATCTTTCCATCATCTGATCTTGTATGGTAATGACCCGAAAATGTCCGCTTGAACTTGTGATATAGTTGGCTTTCCATACCATGATCCATGACGCACCCTCTATGAGCTCTAAATCCGTTGAGCTCAAGGTGCCCCATCGCGTAGTCGCAAGTTGAATCTTCAATAGATTTAAAAGTCTCTTCCTTATTGTCTTCATTGATCCAGGGGATGAATAAAATAGGTGTTTTGTCTATTGTGACCTCAGTTGGTGCTGAGGAGTATGTGAATACATTATCATACTCATTCAATAGCAGGTCATTGGAGTTGATATCATTGGTATTCTTATAATAGGCATCATGATTACCACACATCAGGTGCATGGTGATACCCATCTCTTTCAGGGGATTGAAGAATACCCTCTTTGCCCATTCCAAGGATTTAAAATCAATACCCTTACGAACATCAAAGGCATCACCCATGTGAATCACAGTGGTGATACCCTCCTCCCTCAGTTTTGGAAAGAAGATGTCCTCATAGAACTTCTCAAAATAATCATGAAACAACTTGGAACCTTTTCTTGCTCCAAAGTGTGTATCAGTAATAACTGCTACTCGCATCAGTTCCTCAGTTTGCTATGGACAGCATCTTTGATGGAATTGTACTCGGAATAGTTGGTGCTGTCAAGGTCATTGGAATCAAAGACCTCATCAAAGTTGGTTTTCTCCAAAATCTTGTTCTTGATTTCCAGTTGCTTCTTCTCCTGTTGGATCCTTCTCAGGAATGCGTAGTAAATGATTTGGGTGAAATAAGCAAATGGATTCTTTGACTTCTCAGGATTAAAGTTATGAATATATCTTACACAGTTCTCAATACCATCACAGATCATATCATCCTTGAACATATAGTTCACAAAGTTAGGTTTGTATGATAGATGGTTAGCAATCTTCAGGAAGCACTCACCAATGTATCTGGGAATCTGTGGTTTAGGATTACCCTTCTCCTTTGCCCTCTCAACATCAATAGCATACTGTTCCAGGGCTGCTAAGAAGTCCTTATTGTTTACGTAGTGTTCCGACTTCTTAGGTCTAGCCATGGTTGTATATGAGAAGGGCATAATAATCATTTATCTACTAAGCATATTATAACAGGAAAACAAAACCTTGACAACTATGTGTTCTTCATATAGACTAGGTTTGTTGCCTTTGAAGGATAAGCCTTAGCTAGATTTATAGAGTTTCTCTAGGACATCCTTAGCATCCTGAACAGTGGAGAGATAACCCATCTTCCTATCTATCTGTGTATGATTACCCTTATGCATCTTCCTGATGTAATCCTGATAGTAAAGGATCATCTCAATATCCTCTGATTCAGACATCGTAAGGACATCATCCATATTAACAAGGAACATATCATCCTTGCTTGACTTGAGCCAGGGTTCAAACTTATGTCCTATTACCGTACCCCTAACCTTTACCTCCTCTACAACGATAGGGTTAGACAGTATTAGCATTGTTCTATCTTCTTCTACCTCTGCTGCTACCTTAGTGAAGATCTCATCCCCACCCTTAAATTTGATTGTACAATAGAAATCATCTTCTAGCATACACTCCTCCTAATCTTTTATGTTGATTGATATGATGTCATAGTTGAATTGCTCTTGAACATAAATCTTCACCCTCTCAATAAAATGATTCAGTGTATAATTTTTTCTAGATCCTAAAGTAAGATCATCAGCAATATCATAAAGTTTTGCCTTGACTTTGTTTTTGCCTTTTCTTAGGACTCTACCAATGCTCTGTAGATTTCTGATACGAGACTTTGATGGAGAGGCAAATATCACATTGTGTAGATTTTTAATATTGATACCTGTGCTGAACGTACCGTAAGAGGCAACAATGATCGCATCATTCTGCTGCTCTGTTATTTCCCTTACCTGTTCCCTGTCTTCAGCATCTACACCGCCATGAACAAAGAAGACTTGTCTCCCTTTCCTGACCTTGTTATTTATCATTTCGTAAAGTATTGCTCCATGTGCCTCAACCCTACTGTATAGGATAAGACTATTGCCCTTCAGATCAATGGCAAGATTGGTGATAAAGTTATTCCTTTTTTCATTACCAATCAGGAACTGTATCTCATCCTCATAGGTATCAAACTTCTGAGGTTTGTATTTTAGAACAAGGCATTGGATGTCCAATGTGGCAAGATG
>MDTA01146534.1_pt1 | contig 11972 bp, 9 predicted proteins | sample 811151 | NCBI WGS metagenome assembly MDTA01 (sample SAMN05326648, study PRJNA326480) | marine metagenome | isolation source: seawater | place: Indian Ocean: South | collected 2010 | reverse complement strand
GCTGCTGCGCCGAGTCGTGCGTACTGAACTGGGCAAAGCCGCACAGATTTAATGTATTGCATCGATCAAGCCGAATCTCAATGCGTCTTCTGCATCAATGGATTCGCCGCCTAACGCAAGCTTTGCGGTAGCATGCCGCCCAATGCGGCGACTGATGCTCACTGTGCCACCGGCCCCAGGGATAAGTCCTAAAGCCACTTCCGGTAACTTAAAATAAGTGTCGGGCGTGGCGATGATATGGCCGCAAAAGGCTGGCAGCTCGATACCGGCACCTATGCAGGCGCCGTGCAGCTCAACGCTTGTGCGTTTGCCAAGTTGGTGGAGCAAAAGCCCAGGGCTGCGGCTGGTGCGCACGATGTGGGCGATGCCTGAATCGTCAACGGCGCCGAACTCTGAAAGATCGCCGCCAGAACAAAAAGATGGGCCGTTGCCGCGCAGCGTAACGTTATTGATGCTCGTGTCGACGCTCGCAAGCTGCAAGGCGGCCCATAGCTCATCGCGCATTTGAGCATTGTAAGCGTTGTGTTGTTCGGGCCTGTTCAGGGTAATGGCCAATGCATTATCTTCTCGCTGGATAAGGACTGCGGGCCCTTCATCCTGGTTCAGGGTGGGTTTGGGTCTTGTCTCTAGCCACTGCAGAAATCCTGTACTGGATTGCAACACGCTGTAGGCAAGGGATTCGCTCATCAAGGCTTGTTCGACGCCTAGTTTTAAGGTTTGCCGCAATGTTTGGCACAACACCGTAGCGGCAATAGGCTGAGCCGTGATGGCTTGAAGTAAGTGTTCCAGTTCGTCAGGTGTTGCCCAGCAGTCAAAATTCGCTAATTCAGCCGCATTTGGGACCTTCCCAGGATCTTCCCACAAAGCAATAATCGGGCAATTTGGCAGCGGCGATAAGGGCAATATAGGTTCAAGGTCGCTGGCTGTAACGATCATATAGTTGCAGCCGTGGGCTATGTTGTAGGTCTCCATCAGCAACGAAGAACTTACGATGCGTCGTAGTTCATCAGGAGTATGTATTTTGGGTGATGAGCTCATAACAGACAGCGTGTTGGATACTGGGAGTATACCGGTTAGCAATCTCAACGAATGTGCCGATGTGGTGCTGCAAAGTTTGCGCAGATTTAACCCCGAGTTGCTGGCTGGAGTTGTTGGCTCTGATTTGTTGTGGGAACGTGCTGCTGAATTGGGTATTGCACCCAAGGAACACTTTTCAGCAAATAAATCCTGCCGATTGCTGCCTACGTTGAGCGGCCATATAGCGTTGAACATGGCTCGAATCGAGGACTGGTCGTTGCTGCCAGCGTGGTTACAAACACCGGCTGAAAATTGGGAACAGGTGGCAGAGGCAGTTGCGCAACAGTCAACTGAGGCGGTAGTAGAGCGTGGTCGTCTTATGGGGCTTGCGCTTTCTTTCCCTGCAGAACCTCTGCAAGACAATTGGCGAGATAGTTTGCAACAGGCATCTGCTGACCGGCCGACAGCGCCACGAGTAGTGGACCTGTCGGCGCTGTGGGCCGGGCCGTTGTGCTCACATGTGCTGGCTCAATGTGGTTTTGAAGTGATTAAAGTGGAATCCATTGGTCGCCCCGATGGTGCTCGCCAAGGTAGTCCCCACCTATTTGCAGCGTTACATAAAGATAAGGAATGCCGGCAATGCGACTTCTCAGATTCAAAGGACCTGGCGCGGTTGCGTGATTTGTTGATCAGCGCAGATGTTGTCATTGAGGGATCGCGGCCGAGGGCGCTCGAAGCCCTAGGGCTTGAATACGCACGCATCAATCAACTTTCCACAGAGCAAGGCCGGCCAGATAAATTGTGGCTGTCGCTGACCGCTTACGGGCGAGAGTTGCCGTTTGGTCAGTGGGTAGGTTTTGGCGACGACGTGGCTATAGCTGCGGGCGCTGTAGATTGGTCAGATCCCAATCAACCCCAATTTACGGGGGATGCCATTGCTGATCCGTTAACGGGCCTGTTGGCGGCTTCGGTGATTCTGCACTTACGGCAAAAACAAACAGCGGGGTTGGTAGATTTTTCGTTGTTCCGTGCCGCTCGCTTTTGTGTCGAATGGCTGCAAAAGCACAACGGTCAAGCCACCGCTGCGCTAAGAAGGCCCGCTTTGCGATGTTAATTGTTAACGCCGAAGTTGATGGTGTGCGGTTGGATGTGCGTTTCCAAGACAAAATTTTGGAACTCAGTTCGAGCATTCAACCTGCGCCAGGCGAGTCGGTGATCGATGCACAGGGTGGCGCTCTATTGCCCGGCCTGCATGATCACCATATGCACTTCCTTGCTACAGCGGCTTGGGCGAACTCAGTGGATTGTGGCGCTGTTGATATTACCGGTCCTGATGAATTAGGTCGGTTGTTGAGGCAGCAGACTGGCTCTGGGTGGTTGCGGGGCGTTAACTATCACGAAAGCATAGCTGGAGAACTGCAAGTAAGGGCCCTTGATGAGCTGGCGGATCATCGACCAGTGCGTATACAACATCGTAGTGGCAAGGCGTGGATGCTGAATTCGGCTGCAATTGAATTACTCCAGCTACAGCAGTATGCCGACATTGACGGAGTGGAAGTTGACTCCAGCGGTGCAGTCACAGGTCGACTGTTTCGTTTGGATGGCTGGTTAAGAGAGCGTTTATCTGCTGATTTAACGTCCGATATAAGTTCTCTGTCGCGACAGTTGTCGAGCTATGGCGTTACCGGTTTTACTGATACCTCCGCGACTAACTCGCAACAAACTGCACAGCTCTTCGCGCAATGGCAAAGCGATGGTGTGCTTCAGCAAGATGTCTTGTTAATGGGTGATGATAGCCTGCATGCCGGGCCGTTAAAGGTGATACTAGATGAGGACTCTCTCCCAGACTTAGAAAATTTGGTCGTTCGTTTGCAACGTGCTCGTAATCGAGGGCGCTCGATTGCTTTTCACTGCGTAAGTCACCTAGAACTTCTCTTTGCGTTAACTGCGCTGGAACAAGTGCCAGCGGATTCGCGAGATCGCATTGAGCACGCCGCTATTGTCTATGACGAGATGTTGCCGCGTCTTAAACAGCGGGGAATCTCAGTGGTCACCCAGCCAGGTTTTTTATGGCAACGCGGAGACCAGTATTTAAAGGATCTGGAACCGCGAGAGATCGAAGTACTGTACCGGCATCGCGCTCTGCTGGAAGCAGGTGTTAATACCGTTGTAAGTAGTGACGGTCCCTATGGGCCAGTGAACCCTTGGAAGGTCATGGACGCCGCCAGTCGACGCACAACTCAATCCGGCACGACCATTGGCGGCCAAGAAAGAGTTAGCCCTGATCACTCCTTACGCGGTTATCTGCTGAATGCTCATGGGCTTAAAGAGCCAGCGCGGGAGATCAGAGTGGGCGCCAATGCAGACCTTTGTCTTTTGCAGCTGCCGTGGTGTGAGGCGAAAAAACAAGTTGCCAACGTCAAGGTGCAGGCCACGATCCGGTCCGGAGCAGTGACCCACCGTTTACCTTAACAGGGCAGTAGCCTATGAATGCGGTCTATCAGTGCTATTTATCAGCTAATCAGGAAGTCCTAACACGCGCTTTGCGATGATATTTTGTTGCACCTCATTGGTGCCACCGTAGATCGTTACCGCGCGGTCGCGCAACCAGCTGCGGGTCGACTCCAACTCGTCCTCGCTGAACTCATTACTTTCCCAAACCAAACCAGCGGTACCGCGCAGGCGAGACTTCAGCTCTGAACCAGAACGTGACAGGGAAGAGCCCACCAACTTGAAGATCGAGGTCGCGGCGCCAGGAGCGCCCGTCGATTTGCTTTCCTCAACCACGCGGCGAGTGGTCAAGGCTAAGGCTTGTTCTGCCATAACCTGATCCAGTACTTCTTCGCGGCTGGCATCATCAGCGATGCGTCCCTGAGCATCAGTGCCTGCATATTTTTTAGCAATCTCTGCATATGGATTGGCCTTTGGCTTCGCAGCCACTTTTTTCTTGTCGCCATTTTTTGGCTTGCTGCGGGTGGTGGCGTTGCGTTCGTATTGCAGTAGACGCTTGCCAACACTCCAGCCTTTGTTCATTTCTCCAATCAGGTCTTCACGTTTGGCCACGGCGTTATCGAAGAATGTTTCACAAAATGGTGAGGAGCCAGAGATCAACTTGATCGGCTTCACGGTGACACCGGGTTGATCCATTGGCAGCAGTACAAAGCTGATGCCTTCGTGTTTCGGTGCTTCGGGATCCGTGCGTACTAGGGCGAACATCCAATTGGCGTACTGCGCACCACTGGTCCAAATTTTCTGACCATTGATAATGAACTCGTCACCCTCAAGAACTGCTTTGGTTTGTAGCCCTGCCAAATCAGAGCCCGCACCTGGCTCCGAATAACCTTGGCACCACTGAGCTTCGCCGGTAATGATGCGGGGAATGTGACGTTGACGTTGTTCTTCGGTACCCAACTCTAAGATGGTCGGTCCAATCATGGCCAGGCCCATTCCTGTGGCAGGGGGCAATGCCTTTATCCGCGCCATTTCCTGAGCCAGTACCTGGTGTTGTTCTCGGCTCAAACCACCGCCGCCGTATTGGGTGGGCCATGCAGGCGCTGTCCAGCCGCGAGTGGCTGCACGATCCCGCCATTCCAACGCTTCGTCGGTCTGATACAGCTCGTAGGCGTCTTCAAAGTGCACGGCGCCGAGGCGCATAGCCTGAGGGCAGTTGCTTTCTAACCAATCTCTGGCTTCTTCACGAAAAGCGTTTAAATCCATCTCTCGACCTCATCAATAAACGTTTAGTAGATATGTTGGGTTTTCAAACTCGTCGGATTATGCGGTTTGTCTTCGCTGATATCAGCGATGTCAGGATCATAAGCGAACCAGTGGCTAGGATTTGCTCCGACGTCGAATGCGTGTCTAGTTTATGCGGACACATTGGCTCTGGCCATAAAAGCAAGGAGCGAATTTTTCAGACGCTGAATTTTATGCTCAATATGTATTGTCTCGGGTAGGTAAGTCGGTGGGTCCGATGCCAAGTTACGAATGCGCAGACTGCAATCTAAATTGCGGCAGATATGGTTGCCAATAAAACGTCGCCCGTCGCTGCCCACTACCGATGCGCTGAACAGAGCGGTGCCACGACTGCGGTAGACGTGATGACACCAAGAGCACATGCGGGTGCGCGGTCGAGCGGAGTGATTCAGACTGCGCCGCAGCTGCAAGCCCTGTAAACCCTGCTCTGATGCCACCACTACATAGCCCAAATGCCCTGACGGATGCAGCCAACCGAAGTAGTCTAAAACAGCCCAGTCAACGTGGGTCAGATCAGGCAGGGCCAGTTCTGTTGCTGAGCAATCAGGAAATAGCTGTGTTATGTCTGCGCGGTTTAAAGCCTGCAAGTATGGTGTCATCCTCAGGGATCAAGGCGAGAGTATAGCGGCGAAGTAACGTCTCGGGCTAACGCAGAGTAACCCGGTGTTGCCGTACGGGTTGCTGTATGCTTCGCAACCAAAGCAATTCTTAGTTAGGGGAACAAATGAGCAACTTACCTAGTTCAGGCCGTCAGCTGCGTACCGAAGTGACCTCGGCAGGGGAACTCAAACTGAGCTTAGTGGATGTGGACATCGCACCCCCTAAACCCGAACAAGTGATTGTGCGTATCGAGGCGTCGCCCATTAATCCATCAGACCTCGGCTTACTGTTGGGAATGGCGGATGTATCAACAGCCAGGCAGGTGGGCAGTGACAACAATCCGGCCATCAGTGCCCAGGTGCCAGAAAAGATCCTCCCCGCTTTGAAAGCGCGCTGGGATGAGTCTATGCCCGTGGGTAACGAGGGCGGTGGGGTCGTGGTGGCCGCTGGCGACAGCGATGCGGCTCAAGCGCTGGTAGGAAAGACCGTAGGGGTATTAGGCGGCGCTATGTACGGCGAGTACCGTACCTTGCATGTCAGCCAATGTCTGGTTATGCATGATGGGGTGACACCGCGGGAGAGTGCGTCCTGTTTTGTCAATCCATTAACGGCCTTAGGCATGGTCGAGACTATGAACCGCGAAGGGTTTAAAGCGCTGATTCATACCGCGGCGGCGTCAAACTTGGGCCAGATGCTGCAAAAAATTTGCCTTAATGATGGCGTTGCGTTGGTGAACATCGTGCGCAAGCCAGAGCAAGCCGAGTTATTGCGGAGTGTTGGTGCTACCTATGTTTGTGACTCCAGTCAGGACACGTTCATTGCGGACCTCACCGCTGCCATCGCAGAAACTGGCGCCTACTTAGCGTTTGATGCAACCGGGGGCGGTGAACTGGCCAACCAAATTTTGATCGCTATGGAGGCCGCGGCAAATCAGACCGCTACAGAATACAGCCGCTACGGCTCTACCCAAGACAAACAGGTCTACATCTATGGCGGTCTGGAAAGGCGACCCACCACACTTACCCGCAGTTACGGTATGCAGTGGAGCGTTGGCGGATGGCTGTTAACACCGTTCCTGCAGAAGGTAGGACCGGCGCGAGCAGAAGAACTGCGTCAACGTGTTGCAGACGAGATAAAGACGACCTTTGCCAGCGGTTATACCGAGGAAATTTCCCTCGTCCAGGCGCTGCAGGTTGAGACGTTGCAAGCCTATGCGTTACAAGCGACGGGCAAGAAATTTTTGATTAACCCGACGCTCTAATTGCCAGCCCTCGGCGGCGCTATTGGCAGGTTAGCAAGCCTCGAAGATACAACAAGCGGTGCAGATTGGCTTACTGGGCAAGCGCAACAGTGTCGGGATTGAGATTGCTGCACGCCTCATAGGCGATACTGTAGCTTCTGCAGCGCGCCTCATGATCGAAAATTTGTGCCGTAATAATTAGTTCGTCGGCCTGAGTTTTTGCGACGAAAGCGCTAACTTGCTGCCGAATCTGTGCAGCGTTGCCGACAGCGGCAGCCGCATCGGATTGGGCCAGAATTGCTTGCTCTTCGGCGCTCAAAGTGGCTTCGAAGTTGTCTATGGGTGCGGGTAATGGCCCCGGTTTACCCATACGCAAATTCAACAACGCACGCAAACCGGACGTGCGTAAATGCCAGGCTTCTGCCTCGGTGTCAGCGGCACAGATGTTGTAACCAAGCATTACATAGGGATGGCTGAGTTGCTCTGATGGCGTGAATTCCTCTCGATAGAGGGCGATGGCCCGCATCATTGCTGCCGGAGCAAAGTGCGAAGCGAAGGCAAAAGGCAGGCCTAAAATTGCCGCCAATTGGGCGCCGAATAAGCTTGAACCTAAAATATACAGCGGCACGTTCGATCCTTGGCCCGGCACTGCCATGACCTTTTGATTTTCCCTAACTTCGCCGAGATAACCTTTCAGTTCCAGTACGTCGTTGGGGAATTGATTTGGATCACTGTGCAGGGTTCGGCGCAGGGCGTGGGCCGTTACGCCGTCGGTGCCTGGTGCTCGGCCTAAACCGAGGTCGATGCGATCAGGAAATAAAGCCGCCAGCGTGCCAAATTGCTCAGCGACCATCAGCGGCGCGTGGTTAGGCAGCATGATGCCGCCAGAGCCAACCCGAATGCTGGAGGTGCCGGCCGCGATATGGCCGATTACCACCGCTGTTGCAGCGCTGGCGATACCTGCCATGTTGTGATGCTCGGCCACCCAGTAACGATGGTAGCCCAAGGCTTCGGTGTGTTGAGCCAACCCCAAGCTGTTGTGCAGTGCTTGAGCTGCGTCTGCGCCTGCGACTATGGGTGATAGATCGAGTACTGATAAAACCGGCATAACCCCTCCTGCCTATGCTGAACCCAGTGTAAGGATAACTGCAGTAAAACTCGCGGGTAAATTGCGCGAGGGATTCAATAGCTTGAGCGGCCATTCATAGCAGCGCAGACCCCAAAACGCCCAGGCGGCATCGCGCACTTGGGATGAACAGTTCCAGGTGGGGCCAGCCAGACATAGATGCTTTTCGATTCATCGATTATGGTGCTCTGCTGATGTTCGGATGACAGACGCAAGATCAAGAATGCCGGCTTGATTAAAAGGTCATAAGGAAAGTGCGGAAGGAGAGGTAGGTTATGTCGGAGTTTTCTAGAATCACGTACGAGGTAAGCGAGGGTGTGGCGCGGATCGCCTTAAATCGTGTCGAGGTGCGCAACGCCCAGGATAAAGCCATGTTGTATGAGCTCAATGACGCTTTTGATCTCGCCTCTCGTGATGATGAGGTAAAAGTCATAGTGCTCGCTGCCAATGGCCCACACTTTTCTTCAGGGCACGACTTAGCGGATCGTACTGACGTCACTGAATTTTCTCAGGTCAGTAATTGGGGGGGTTATGACAAACCAGGGGCGGAAGGACGCCAGGCGTTAGAAGAGGAAATTTATTTGGGGTTGTGCTGGCGCTGGCGTAATTTGCCCAAACCAACGATCGCTGAGGTTCAGGGCAAGGTTATAGCCGGCGGGCTGATGTTGGTGTGGGTTTGCGATTTGATTGTCGCTGCCGAAGACACGACCTTTTCTGATCCTGTTGTGGCCTTTGGCGTGAACGGTGTCGAGTACTTCGCTCACCCCTGGGAGTTTGGAGCGCGTAAAGCAAAGGAGCTATTGTTTACCGGGGGTCGCATGACGGCACAGGAAGCGTTGTCTTGCGGTATGGTGAATCATGTGGTGGCGCGCGCTGATCTAACCACATTCACCAGTGACTTAGCTGCACGCATCGCACAGCGCCCGAGCATGGGATTGCGTCTGGCGAAACAGAGCGTTAACCAGGCCTTAGACGCTCAAGGTTTCTATACGGCCCTACAGGCGGCCATGTCGTTGCAGCAGTTAGGTCATGCGAACAATGAGATCGTACACGGTCGCGCGGTAGACCCTGCAGGGGCCGAGGTCATAAAACGCGAGGCGAAATTACCCTAACCGGTTTACCGGCCGGTGAAGTTGGGTTTGCGCTTATCTAGGAATGCGCTGAGGCCCTCTGCGAAGTCTTCACTTTGGAATAGACCGTTCAAATGCACCATGAGATGGTCCACAGCGGTGTCGTAAGATTCCTCTAAGCCCATGCGCATCATGCGTTTGGTGGTTTGTACCGCCATAGGGGCGTTATCGGCGATTTCGTGGGCCCAACTCATGGCCGTGGGCAGCAACGCCTCTGCGGCCACGACCTCGTTAACCAAGCCCAGCGACAGGCTTTCAGCAGCGTCTACCGTGCGTGCGCGATAGTACAACTCCGCGGCCTTGGCCCAGCCCACGAGGCGAGGCAACAGCCAGGTGCCGCCACTCTCTGGGACCACGTTGCGCTTTGCAGTGACTGCGGCGAGCTTGGCATTTTCCGACATGATGCGAATGTCGCACAACAGGGTCATGTCCATACCATAGCCTGCGGCCGCACCGTTGATGGCACAGATAATCGGTGTGTCGCAATGCCACATCACATTGATTGGGGCGTCTCTGAGATCAAACAAACGTCGGCTTGGGCGATTGTCGCCAGCTTTGGCGGCATCGGTTGAGTTGTCTTGTTGACGTCGCTCATTAGTATCGACGAGATCTAAGCCAGAGCAAAACCCTTTACCGTTGCCGGTCAAAACGATGCAGCGGATGTCTGGGTCTTTGTCGGCCTCCACAACCTTGGCAGATAGTTCATTCAACATGGCACGACTGATTGCATTCAACCGCTCTGGTCGATTGAGCGTAATGAGCAACACGTGGTCGTGTTGTTCGACCAGTAACTGTTCTGTTGTCGATGCGGATATGGTCATGATGATTTCCCCTCACTTTTGAGGCATTGATGTTAGGCACCTTTCCATCCAAAGAGAAGTGCCGCAGAATGCCGCGTTTTGCTGGGGAAAGAAGTACGTTGAGTCAAAGTCGTTTAGCAAGATTGCAGGGCATTGTGCCCAGAACCGAGCAAGTGAGGCAGGTTCTTCTAACTATAGTCTTAAGTTTCCTGATAATGCCGTCGGTCAGTGCCACACCTGGTGTGGTGGTTGGCAGCTATACCGATCGTGCGAATGCGCAATCAGCGGCAGAAAACGCTCGGCGTGCCTTGGGCGCAATAAGCAGTGAGATAGAAATACATATTGTCTCCCAAGGGGCCAACGCTCGGGTCGTAGTTGTGCCGGCGGTGGCCGCACAGACTCGGTCTTTGTTATCACAAGTGCGCAACCTGGGCTTTACCGATGCTTGGTATCTAGCACAGACGGGTGTGTCGACCAAGGCCCCTGTTGGCGTGGTGGCAAGCCAACCCGTGCAAGCGGTAACTCCTGTACCTGCGGTTGAGGAGCAGGCTGAAAAACCAGTGGCGGTGGATACGCCGGTGCAACCAAGACGTCCCAGGCCAGGTGCTGGGGCGCAAGCAGTGGTGGGTCAAGAAGCTGGCGTTGATCTGCATCGTCTAAGCATTCAGACCTTTGCCGAAGCTGATGTCGACATCGTCGTTGACGGTAAGATTGACGAATTGCTATGGCAGACCTTGCCTTACTACGACAACATGCTGGTATCGATTCCAGCATTAGTGACGCCTGCAGAGTACGCAACACAAATACGTATATTCGCTACCGAGAAAGGTTTGTATGTCAGCTCGGACATGGAGCAACCGCCGGATTCCCTGGTTAAGAGATACTCGCGTCGCGACGACTTTATCAATCGCGACACCTTTGGGGTAACAATCGACGCCTCCGGCGAAGCCTTAGTGGCTTATTGGTTCTTCATTGCGCTAGGGGACAGCTTGTCGGACGGTAAGGTCCTACCTGAACGGCGCTTCCAGCGAGATTGGGATGGCCCTTGGCTCGGCAAGTCGGCCGAAACTGACAACGGTTGGAGCGTAGAGTTTTTCTTGCCCTGGTCGATGATGAATATGCCCGAGGTTGATGGACCTCGCACAATAGGTTTTGCTGCTAAGCGCAATATCTCCGCAACCGACCAAAGTTATGGCTGGCCTGGATATCCACAATCTTCCGCGCGGTTTGTATCAGCGTTGAACGAGCTAGAAGTTCTTGGTGTGCAGCCTCGAGCCCAGATTAGCGTCATCCCTTTTGCCGCCACCACCTATGACCAAGCAAATGAAGAAACCGATGTAAAAGTCGGTGTCGACTTCTCTTGGAAACCCTCGCCCAAACTCGAGCTGGCCGCTACTGCTAACCCTGACTTTGGGGCGGTGGAGGCCGATGACGTGGTTCTGAATTTGACGGCCAGTGAAACTTTTTTTCCAGAAAAGCGGCTGTTTTTTCTCGAGGGTAATGAAGTCTTCAGCATCATGCCCAGAGATGACTTCAGCAGTATCTATCGTATGGCCGTGAACGAGGACTACGCGACGACGTCGCGCCAAATCTATTTGAAGGATTTTGTGCCCGTACCGGTTTCGCTGCTCAATACTCGGCGTATCGGTGGTACTGCCAATCAACTGACATTGCCCGAGGGCGTGACCCCCGAACCTGGACAGCGTGATACGCCTACCGATTTATTGGGTGCTGTAAAGGTTACTGGCGGTGTCGGTGATCTACGCTATGGTCTTCTGGCCGCGATGGAAGACGACATCCGTTGGCGAGGCCGCGACGCTAATGACTTAGCAGTCGACATAGAAGGCGCTGGACGCGATTTTGCGGTCGCCCGTTTGGTGTACGAAGACGTCGGCGCATCGCGAAAAGCCCTAGGTTATATGGGCACATTTGTGGGCGGCGCCCAGTATGACGCGATGGTTCATAGCGTTGATGCTCACTACGGCTCCGGTTCGGGTAATTTCAAAGCGGACCTGCAACTGATAAACAGCGACCGCGACAGCGTGCTGGGTTATGGCGGCATGATTGACGTGCTGTATGCCAGTGCCAGCAACCTAAGGCATAAGGTTGAAGTCGACTACATGGATGAAGACGTCAACTTTAATGACCTTGGCTTTTTGCGGCGTAATAACTACGGGCGTTTGCGTTATGTGTTGTTATACAACCAGCAGCGCCTGAGCGATTTTGTTACCAACTATCGCACGACACTAAGTGTGGTGCAGCAATACAACATTGACCGAGGACAAATTAATGACAGTGCGATT
>MDTA01137528.1_pt1 | contig 11972 bp, 5 predicted proteins | sample 811151 | NCBI WGS metagenome assembly MDTA01 (sample SAMN05326648, study PRJNA326480) | marine metagenome | isolation source: seawater | place: Indian Ocean: South | collected 2010 | reverse complement strand
TTTTCTGACGATAAAGGTACCATTACCTGATGCCGCACCAGCAATCACCTCGTAAGGCACGGACGAACCGCCGCCGCCACCGCCGCCGCCACCGCCACCTGTATTTCCAGTGGTCTCAAACACAACCTCGCCGGAGGGACTAATGGAAACTTTATACCCGACCTCGGACTCATATTCCATGATCGTGTTACTCTGATTGAACGTATCCAAAGTGGGCTTGATCCAAAAGGAAATGGTCGACTCTGTCAACTTACCGTCTTCAGTAGCCTCCATCTCGCCTACCTGGTTTTCACTCAACTCAAGAGTTGTAGAACCGTCGAACACGACAGACGCTTCACCCGTAGCCGTATCTTCGGTGTCAATGATTTCCGCGATCTCCTCGGCCGTCATTTCAGCGTCACCAGAACTGAAATCCAGCGCCGCAGCATCAGTGAAACTGATCTCAAATGCTTCTCCAGAATCGCCGTTAAGAGTTTTGATATCCTCAAAAACAGCTTCGCTGCCGTACACACGCGTGTCGTCTAACATACCAATGTAATTGCTTGTATGTTCTTTGTTTCCACCGATGTAGAAGTTGGGATCAAATGGGGCAGAGAATCCAGATAAGGGTTGGCCAGCGGGGGCTGGAAGGTCGCAATTCGAACCGTTCAAGTACAGTCCCCAGTTACTTGCAGCCGGAGACGCAGAGAACACGACATGATTCCACACGTTAGAATTATATACCATCGTAACTGACTTTTCGAAGGATGCTCCCCCCCATTGACCCTTAAATTGTCCATCCTTAATATCCAAAAAGTGATCACTGTCGTAGTAAAACAGTTTCTTGTATTCTGAGTTATCATTCAATGTTGGCTTGACCCATGTATACAACGAAAACTCTGTGACGTTTGAAAGAGCCTCCGCACCCACCTCGATGCAGTGATTATCATAGTTATTAGAGTTTAGATGAACCGCACTCGACCCCACAAATCCTGGTACGTACGTTGCGCTACCTATTCCTTCGATCACACCATGTGAATTAGCACTAATATTATTCAAAGGAGAACCAGTGTCGTAATTCATATAATACCTAAGATCACCGCCGGTCCCCGAATCATCCACAATATCAGGCTGGCTTGGGTAGTTCGCAAGGATATCATACGTCTTCGATTTTTCGTTGCTCTGATCATCACGAATCATGAGATGGACCTTGTATTTAGAACCCTTCTGCATAGGTCTCTCCGTCAAGTCGTCAACAATATAATTCGATATGCTGACATTCGTAATCTCAGATACAACCCCACGAGCAACGTTGGATTCGCCAAATATGTCTTTACCCTCCGCTTTCAAAGTCGCCAACTGATCGAATGTGAGTGTCTTCTCACTCCTCGTGACCCCTATGTAATAATCATAGATGCTGTTGCTGTCGCCAACCTTCACATTCGATAACATAACCCCTGCTCCGTTGCTTGAAGAGGGGAATGTGATCGTATCGTCGACTATATCTTCTTCCAAAATCAGAGGCAAGATTGAATCTTGCAAGAACACTGTGCCCTTAGTCACGTTTGAGTTGACAAACGTCTGCAATGCAGTGGCATTGCTATTCTTATCGTACACTGTGCCCTTCACATAATAATCTAAACCAGGGCTCAATCCGTCTATGGTGAAGATGTTATTATCAGTTGATGAATAATCCGCGAAAGCCTGGAACTCAATAAATGGGCTATCCTCAGCAGTCGCAGTTGTCCCGTCATTACTCGCTTGAAGGTAGACGAGCAAATTCTCCTCTCTTGAAAGATCCTCGGTCACTTTTACATTCACCGACAAGTTACTGTCGTTTGGTGAATGGATCGCAGCAAACTCCCAAACAGGAGCAACCTTATCAACTTGAATTTCAGAAAGAATTGGCTTAAGAGCTTGATCCTGACCAACCAATGATTTCATTTCTAAGTTGCTCTTCAAGAAGCTCGCGTGACCGGCCGAAGCTGGTATTTCAAGAGGAAATTCCCAAGACAGGCCGTCGGTAGACGTGGGCACGAATGAATTACCATAGAACTTCGTGTGCATACCAGACGATGTCATCTTACTGGCCGTGGTAAAGTTAACAGTGCAAGTGTCACCACTAGTCACAAATCTAGAGACCGTGTTCTTATCATTAGTCAAGCTGATGTTCTCAATCGCGTAAGAGAATTGCGATTTTGATGTGAAGATAATCGCGTTTCTATCCGCAGAACGATCTCGGACCATGCCGATAAATTGCAGCTCATCGATATTATCCTTAAGAGCACTGATCGTTTTTGCCGTGAAATCGTACGCCTTCTCCACGATGACCTTGTTAGAAGACACTAACATTCCATCCGCATTCAAGATATTGGCCTTGCTCGCCACCACATCAGTTTGTTGATTCATGGGCACTTCTGAGAAACGTATCGCATTACTTACATCGTCAAACCAACTACTGACTGTCGCCACGTCCGCAGCTTTTGTGGGGTCAAGAATAGGTATATTGGTTTGCACCGCTGCGAAGAAAATGTCGTACACAGCGTTGACATCATTCGCGACGAGGCCCTTCAATTCTAACGTCGGAACGGATTCATAGGCAACATCATCCACTGAGAACGACGCCTGTATAGGGTCAATTGAAGTCAACTTAATGTCATTCTCAAGTGATACGGTGTATTCTTGGTCCAAATTATTTTTCACCGTCACGGTCGTATAGAACGTTTCTGCCTCAAGGAGATTATCGAACACTATGGTGGCGGGTATATTGTCAAAAGAGGTGTACTCTTTCGTGTCTACTAGAGAGTTGTCGGAGGTCTTGTACAATTTAACCGCGTAGCTCTTCAAACCCGAGTGGTCAATGATCTTATCCGTTGCTTTCAAATCCATGAGTGATTTGTGGTTCGCGCTTGTCATATCATTTGGATTTATGACACTGAACACAGGGACACCTGCAGTGGCGAGAGTGGACAAATCACGCTGAACACCCGTCCCTCTCAACATGACATGGCTGTCCTCACTAATGGTCTTCGTCTCAAGCAAACCAGTGTAATTTACTGTCGCTGCCACCAGTTTCATCCTGTTTTCGTTCGCAGAATCTGTCGACAGAGGGTAAGTCAGAGTCCAATTCTTCAACGTCGCGTCATCCGCCGCCAACGTCGACGCACCCAGTGCATATTCAAGGATGGATGCGCTTACGCTACTAGACGAATCAGTTATAGGATAAGTAGACGTGAACTTGACTATGACATCGTCGGTGCTGTCCGCTATGGTGTTAAAACCTGAGCGAGAGGATACCATAGAGACGAACTGAATATCGTTAGCTTCATAGAATTCCAAATATTGGTTTGCGCTGGCATCTTCGCCGATCGTTTGGTTACCATCTCCATCCTCCATCATCGCATACACGTAATATCGCCTGTCTGCGAGAATGGGTCCCTCGGCAGTCAGTTGATCGCTCTTAGACATCATTGAATTGAAAGTTCCGGAGGATTTCGGGCCGAATTTCCAACCGTTAACCTTAATATCAGCGAACTGTGCCGTGTCGGACCATGTAGTTACATCACCTTCAGCCAACAGTTTTGTCTTGATATCATTGACGTTATTATACTTGTTGATAGTAGCAATGGTGTACAGCTTAATCGGATTCGCTGCATCAACAACTTGATTATTATCAGCAACTCCTTCCAGCTTGAAGAGGAATTCAAGTCCCGAATTAAGAACCTTAGAGATAGTGAAAACAGGGGGAGGTGTGATATCGACTGTTCTTATTCTCGTTGTACTGTAATGTTTCGCCAAAGTTTGAGATGGTGCATTCGGGTAAATATCGACCTTTGTGTTTCCAGCGGGATCCGTTAAACTTGCTTTCATACTGTAGTACAAACCGTCATCCAAAGATGTCAGTCTGTACGTAGTATCTAAACTCGGACTGATCACCTCTTTTTCTGAAACATTAGAACCAAATGGATCACCATTAGATTCTCTGTATGCGCACAACTTAAATTTATAATCCTGATAATCTGATTGACCAACACTCGATAAGAAACTTCCACCGTCCGTTATAGACTTGAGCTCAAAATCGACATAGTTTGATCCAATGTCCGTGAGAGCATATGAGGCTGAATCCTCAATGCCATCGGTGTAAAGGATTGGCAAAGATTGAGTTAGCATTTTTGTCGATGTGAAAGGGTAGGTTTTGCCATAATATTTGACCTCGTATTCCAGGAATCCCTCATTCGCAGAAAGTTTATCCATATTACTAAAATCATAAGTCATTATCAAGTTAGAAGCGTCATAGGTGTCCAATGTTCCTAAGTTGACAAACCCACCAACTTGGTCGTTTGTGATCTTCACTTCAACATCCGCGGGATCGATCACATCGTTATCAGTTTCAAAAGTAATTTTGACATTTTCACTCGAAGATTTGCTAACGGTGTCGTTTCTATCAGCGTTCGTAGGCACTGTGAACTCTTTGTGCCGGAAATATGTGGTGAGAGGATCCATACTAATACCGGAATACATTTTGAATTCGCTGAACTTCAAGCCTCCGGCAAGGTCAAATTTGTCCTCGTGGCCTTTCTCATTAGTAGTGCCAGACGTACCAAAGAAGACAACTGCGTCGTTTACATTCACCATCACCTCGTTGAACTTCGATCCGAGTTGGCTTACTAATGTATCATTCACATAAAGTGTAACACGCTTTCCAACAGATTGATTAGGATCATAATTCAATTGGAATTTCGCATCAGTAAATGGTGGTTGCACCACCGAGCCGCCTATAGGAGCAGACTTTTCTGAAGAACCATGTGATATCACACCTAGCACGACATTGTTGCCAGCATCGACCCCGACGGTTATCACATCGAATGTCCTAGCGTAAGTTTTCCTACCAATGGCGATATAATTGTATGCATTAGGGTTATTAGGATCGATATTTGCATCCGTCAATGTAAATTCAATGGTAAATGCTCTGTTGACATCGTGAAAGCTATTCAAATCCAGGTAACCATAGTCGGTATTGACGAATTCTCTACCATGAGCGTTGATCTCATATTTACCTGGGCCGTATGCTGTGGGGTTAGCGGGATTGTAATTAATAGATACGGTAGCAGAAAAATTTGCCATTGGCCCAACATTTGTTGAGAACTGTTCAGAAACACCCGGGAAAACGAGGTAGTATTTCAGAATATCATTCGCTTGGAATTCTCCAGAATGCAGCGAAGTAACAGGATCTGGGGAACTCGAATTGAATATGTAATTACTCGCAGTATTGCCGTATTGAGTGACGCCATTCAAGGTAATCACCCCACCTTCACGTGGGGTGAAAAATATGTCAGCCCTTCCCGGACGAGAGGTATTGTAAACCATAATCTTAAGTCCACTACCAGCGCCCTCGTAATACCCAGAAATAGTCGCGCTCAATTCCTCAAACAGACCGTAATCACCCGGAAGTGTCAGACTACCCAGTTCATGAGTAAAACCTAGAGCAGTTTCTTCACCAGTTAGTACCGGATTCCCGTTGGCAACACTGTAGACACTGTCACTAACCGTGTCACTAACCGTCGTTGTGACACCGGTATAAGTAGCAGGAAGAGCTTCACCAAGTGATAGTCCTATGGCAACATTGCTCGTATTCTTCACATCATAAGTAACACCGTCTACCTCGCTCGTCAGGGTACTCCCAGTAAAATCTAGTTCAAGCAATTTTGACATTTTATAGTTTTTATTTATAAGATATGTTTATTCAAACCCAAAAATTTTAAAAAGTTAATTTCCAAACAAAAATAATTTCTTTTTTGATGTTTACACAATCAAAATATGTACAAGATTCCTTGGAATGCTTCTTTCTTTATCTCTATGGACAATTCGTCTTCTTCTTCATTCAGTCCAATATATCTATTAGGATCGGCAACAATCTTATCGTACACAGTGGTGACTTCTGATAAGCTGACAGAGTTCAGAGTCTTTAATGGCTTACCATATTTCAGATAAGCGTAAGTCAATTCACTTAACTTCATTATCCAGTTTTCTCCCATCTTTGTTCCACTGATATATTTAGTAACGATTGTCGATTTATTTATAGTAGGATCCCCCCAACCAAGAGCTGTCAAGAAATCGCCACCAAAATCAGACGTTCCGATTCGAGTAAAGACCGCTTCATATGTATTTTTCCATTTGATTACTCTAATTGTTGGATAAAATTTTTTCATCCTATTTGTACCAGATTCGTACTGAATATTGAGATTCAAGCCGTAGAGAGTGACAGTTTCACCATTCACTTGTTCGCTTATAGGAGCAGCTCCCTGAGATTTATATACTCTATTATCAAGTCTATTATTAACTTCTGAAGAACTGTAATACTCGAAACTTTGTAAATCGGTGTTCGTATTATATTGGTTTTCGAACAACAGTGGCAAGTGACTGTATGATATAAATTCCACTACAGATTCGTACTCATTAAGCTTTATAGTGAGAGGGGCAACACCGAAAGTTGTTCCGTGCTGCGAATTCATGTCAGGATGCGATAACTGCACATACCCATTGAGTGCATTCAATCCTGAAAATTTAGAGCCATCATCAGTGTATAAAAATTGCCCTACATTGTCGAAATCAGCTTTGAACTTTGCAGCACCTTCTTGTCGGTGAGGATCTAACACATTAAAAGTAAACATATCTCTAAAGTTGACGTGCCTCTCTATCGGAATAAGGTGTTTGTCTGTGTCAATACTTCCCAATGCAACTTTGATGTAATTACCATCAACGGGTTGATTCTTTTTGTTAAGTTTCTCGGCTTCTACAACAATAGCCGAAGAACCATCACTTGATAATTGGAACAAGGGATTATCCACTTCTTTGATGACAAAAGTATTAAGACCTAAAGATTCCTTTTTATTCATCTTTTTACCAATCTCGAAATTCCCTCCTCCAATCGTAGCAATCGTGTTATTAGAATTGAATGACAATTCGTAATCCAACAAGAAACCATAATCACCCGCTGTACTCGTTGCGTCGAATTGCACACGCGCCTGCTCAGCAGAAATTTCAGTCATTCTGTCGTAGATGTTCGATCCAATAACAGCTGCATTTGATCCACTACCCACTGTCATGTATGTTTTTCCTATGCTCATATTACTTCCAAATGAAATACCGTCGCCTGCATTCAAAGTTAGAGACTCAGAGCCACCATTGTCGAGTTTAAGCGCACCTTCTGGCTGGAAAACAAACCCATCATTTACATTAGAGGTCCCTTTCAGTGCCACACCACCCAGATTAATAGTGTTCCCTGAAACCCATAATTCTTTAAAAGGGGCATAGCTTGCACCAAGTGATACATCTGGATTACCAGGTAGCAATGTCTTAGTTATGGAGTCAATTTCAGCTGTCGCAGTAACCAAATGATTCAAGTTGAATGTTCCACTCATTTTTTATTAAATATTAAGATTAAAATCGTGTCCCTTGATTTGGATTCAATATTTTGAAATTCAATCTATTCATTTTGCCCTTTTCACGCTTAAAATTTTGTGCAAATATAGTAATACAGTCATGTCGGCAGATAAAATAATGGATACAATTCAAAAAAGTATGAACGATATCTCAGCGCCGATGAAAAAGATTAACTTTGCGATGAACATCCAATTGCTAATGAAGAGTCCACAAATGCTCGCCGCAGCTATCCTTGTACTTTCCATAGTCGCATTTTTGATTTGGGTTGCAATTGAATTCTTCTCGAGGAACCGCTTCAGAGGAATTAGTTGGGGGGTATTTACAAAACTGATATCATTGAATTCTTACATTACACAGTTTAATGACCAACTCTTTGAAGATTTCAGCAAGATTCACGATTACGTTGAATCCAGAAACGGGAGTAAACTAGATTCCCAATTACGCGATGACACCTACTTTCAGCACACCAACATGGTAAAAATTCATGAGTTTATCAAAGATGTTAAGTTAAAAGCTAATGCAAGCGATTCAAAAACTCCTAAAAGTCTGTTCAATCAATATATTAATGCTTTCTTTAGTCCTAATCCAACCTTTCCATATGATGATTCTCGAAAAAATAATTTGAAAAAGATTTTCAAATCACTCTACAGCGATGCATTTCACAACAACTTCGCTACTTGGCTAAATTACCAATCTATTTGGAACTTCACCTATCCTGACCAATCTAATGTTCTTGAAATACTTCTAAACTCCGATTTTTTGACAAACCAAGAGTTGAAGAAACTTATCAATGATTCAGTTTTCAAAAAATATCCCCAATACTCAGATATGGTAAAAATTTCAAAGCTTATGAAAGATGAAATATCATTGTCAATCATGAATAAACATTTAAACAATGTTGTAGAATCTTATGACATAAAGGAACAAGCTGAAATCAGAAAAAATATTCATAATCTATTCTTCTCAGATATTTCAGACGAAAATTCCATCCAATATTCATCTATTTCACAACATTTCAAAGAAAATTGTTCTTTATTAAGTGACCGGAAACAATCGGAGCTGATTAAGAAACTGAATGACATTGGCCTCTCCGACGAATTGCTTAAATTGTTAAATCAGGCATTATCCTTCGTAGACGTTTTGGATCAATTGTTTAAAGACAATTATGTAGTGTCGAACAATTTGTCACGCGTTCCAAACCTTCATCCACACATTAAAAATCAATTAGATGTTGCTCTCAAGAAAAAAAGGCACCAGAAAGAAAGTGCCATGATGATTTATAATGCCTGCTTTCAAGTTTTCAACGAACTCATCTATTTCAAGATTGAAAACGAAGATGATACAGTTAAATTTATGTTCATTGAAAAACACGAAAGAAACAATCTGGAGAAAAACGACTTGTGCAAACATTTGAACTTATTGTTTAATATACACACATCAACAATGTTCAGATCCAACATCGAACAATCAAAACGTTTCGTCGATAGCTTTGACACACCAAAGAAATTCAGAACTGCGGCTTCGCTGGCTAGCGCAGCACACGTGAGCATCGCAAGGCTCAAGTACCTAATCCAAGATTACTTTGTGATTATAAACGACTATAACGACAAGAGCCACCCCGACAAAGAAGATATCCGAGACTTTTGGGAGCGTAGAGTAAATCGTTTTGGATTCCCTATCAGCGGAACTAAGGCTTCGAATAGACCGAAAGACGCACCTGACATAGATTATGTAACATCGAGATACAATAGAACGAAGGATGACGACCCTTTCACTAAAGACCATAATTTAATTCTTAAAAAAAATACTTTCTGGGAGCTATACAAAGAATACGCGAGCTCCGTTTTCCTAAATGTACGACACCCAAAAATACCTTTCGTCCAGAGCATTATGGCGACAATTAGATACTTGATACCAGATCCCACCGTTGTAATCGAAGATTTCATCAACCAACTGAAGGGAAAGCCTAAGCAAAGCACAAGAAACCCCGTACGTTACGATTTCTCTTTCAAATATAACCCATATGTCAACATCATAGACTAAAAATCAAATAAAATTATTTGGTTTTTTTTTTGAATATGCGCCGCCAAATTTTTGCATCCTTCCACAACTTCGTGCACGAACTTATAATGCCTTCTACACGATCGTCGGCAAGACCCAGAGGTAGCCCCCGATTGTCTCAATCGCCGTCCAAGTCTATGGGTATGAGAAAGAAGAAGCAATATGGCGGTCTACCTCGCCGCGATTCTGGAAAACCCCGGGCACGCGCATCTCTGGTAGGCGGACAGAAAATATCTTCAAACCCTACATCTTTGAAGACGAAAGTTCGATCAAATAAGACCGGTAAGATCACAAAGCCTAGTTACCGTTTCCCAACGAAAAGGCCATGGAGCTACTCGGAAATAGAAGCTTTATGCATGGCTGTCAAAGAATGTGGCGTGGGAAAATGGAAGAAGATGCACGATTCTGTTTGGGGAATTATATTCAGGAAACATAGCCGGACAAATGTTGATCTGAAAGACAAGTGGAGGAACTTGAGGAGGATTTACAATACGGATGGCGGAGATATTTTATCTTTATTGGCACTCATTGCAGAGAAGAAGCCCAAGGGAGATGCGAAGCGACGAGTCTGTGAGCCCGAATTGTATCCGTCCCCTGATTTATCGGACGGAAGCGATAAGTCAACCTTCGATGGTCGTGAAAAAGATGAAGTTGATGAAGTTGATGAAGCTGATGAAGTTGATGAAGCTGATGAAGTTGATGAAGTGGTCGATGAGAAAAGCGACGAGCAAATAGAGGAGCAAATCGACCACCAAAGCGATAAGAAAAGCGACGAGCAAATAGAGGAGCAAATCGACCACCAAAGCGATAAGAAAAGCGACGAGAAAAACTATGAGCAGTTGAAACAACTCCAAAAATCCTTAAACGAGTTAGCCAGAACACAAAAAACACAACAAACTGAATCGATAAAGCAAATTTTAAATGCTGCAAAGGATAACATATTCGAAGCTAATAGGCAACTTATTATTGCATGTAGCTACGACAATGAAGCTGCGTATTGGGATGAGAAATGGATTGAAGCCGAAATCAACAGAAATGATCATCAAGTGACGACATTTAACATTTTTGATTATTGAACAACGTGCAGATCACAACTCTGGGTCAAAATTTTCAACAACAGACTGAATGAGATTCATAGGGATGCATCGCATGTCCACCATGTGTAAATTTCTCTTGAAGGCATCGTCATCTTTGTATGATTGGAAAATGTCAGAAGTTGACTTATCTTTGAAAAGCTTGCTCAAAGCTGTTTTTGAAAGTAGTTTTGGAATGTTATCTGATGGGTCTCCACCAATGACTTTTTGAAGAAGATCAGTTTCTCTACACCCGGACGATTTCAATCGAAGAGATTTACCTTTCAGACAAAATATTTCTGTTCTGTCATCGAGCAACTGCAGATAGTCATTGTCACCTGTGATAATGATTTTCCTTTTTTCTGGATAAATATGCTTACAGAATATGTAGACAAGATCATCTGCCTCACATGATTCATGCTGCATAGTTCGAATGGATATTGGATGTGGCTTTCGGGTGATCGTGAAGCTTTTGAATTTTTCGATCAACTCTGGGATGATCTCATTAATTGTCAATGGAAACACCCTTGCATCAAAATCAGATAAATGCGCCCTGTTTTTATAATCTGCCATGACGTCTCTTCGCCAAATTTTACACCTAATGCAATCTACCGCAAATATCAATTGATGAGGTTTATGTTTTCTAACTAGTTTAGTGATCATATCTATAAAACTTTTCTTGAACATCGTCTTAAAAACATCATCCTCAACGTTGATATCAAAATCTGTTCTTTTTGAAATTTTCATATATGATCTTATAGCATAAAATCTGTAAAATATAGCATATGATAAGTCTATAATCAAAGAGGGCATGTATGATTATGTAAAAATAACGTCTGCGTTTTAAATACTTTTTTTCATTGATATAAATCTTTGGCTATCTTCTGAAAATACTTATCAGCATTCTTAGCTATAAGTCTGATTGTTTGCTCTAACTTGTCTATTTTTTCATCAGTCTGTCCTTTTGTGTAATAATTATCTGCAATTTTTTGCGCAATTTCTTTCGTTAACCCTGCCGCGCCAGCCCCCCCCTGGGCGCGGGTCGTGGCCGAGGACCGCCCGCGGCGCCCGCGCATACCCTCAATTATCTCTACTCTCCGGCTTATGGCAATGACCATCATTATGATAAATAGTGAACTGGTGATGAGAATTAGCTTCATTTGAAATTTGAAAAGATTATTTTTTTTTCGGGCAATAATTGCAGGGCTATAGCAGGGCCGACTTGACAAACTTGAAAAACCCTTGCCTCTTAGCATGCGTCTCAGGAACAAACCCCCAATGCAATACAGACAGCTCTTGGGCGTCGTGGACGACGCCCGGCCCGGGTATCATATTCGGACCACAACATTTCTGGAGTTCTTTACCGCATAGTGTAGACGTTTTAGATAGTACAGTCTCAAGGACGTCACTTACAGG
>MDTA01122655.1_pt1 | contig 11972 bp, 10 predicted proteins | sample 811151 | NCBI WGS metagenome assembly MDTA01 (sample SAMN05326648, study PRJNA326480) | marine metagenome | isolation source: seawater | place: Indian Ocean: South | collected 2010 | reverse complement strand
GCCCATGTAGCCTGACATCCAGCAGGTCCAGTCCATCCAAAACGCGCATCGGGAGTAGTATCTGCCAGATACATAGCAAACATCTGGAATGTCCATACTTCATTAGCGCCAATAGCTAATGACATACCCGTCACATCTTGAAGCGTACCAGTGGAATCACTTACATCAGCAGTAAGCCGCACAATCCGAGTAGAAGTAAGGACATCAGTGCTTGTAATATTTCCATTACTATCTACCTTAAACTGACTCACTCCTGCAGAATCTTGAATATCAAGAAAGTTTGCTCCTGCAGCATCGCCGATACGCAAGATAATATTATTATCGTCAGTCGCCCAGATCAACGGTACGAAATCTCGTTGCCCTTCTAAGGCTTGCTTAAATTGATTGATATCAAGGACAGCAGCTACGTTACCAGCCGAGACATCTGTTATTCCTGAATATGCTGCACCCATAATGACTCCTTACACAGTATATCTCTGACCACGGTTCCATGAACCATTACCCCAATAGAATAATGGAGTCGTTATCGTGTTCGGAACTAACTCACTTAATGAAATACTATACACTTCATAGTCACTCTCCTGACCTCTACGGGTACCAGCAGACTGAATATCTTGTATTTTAACTACATAGTTCTGACCGTCACGGTCGTAATATGTCATTTGCTTTGCAGGAGAATCAAACAAGAAGTTACGCTGACGAATATATCCATCACGTTGTTTGCCCCCACCACGTAACTCTAAGCCATCAGATACTTCTACCTGTAGACTCCAGGTACGCACACGTTCAGGAAGCACAGCAGCTTCCATAGCTACCGAGCGTGGATGAGATGCATTCTCTGATGTTCCTGATGCGTTATAACCTTCGAGCACATAACGTACAGAACGCCATCTTTCTAGTGACGCACCAGACATGATATTAGCATCATTGCTCCTTGAAGTAATAGGATTATCTAAAGGCCAATAAAAGTCTGTATATGGACTACCGTCAGTAAGATCAATCCACTGCTGTCCACCACCTAGAGCACCAAGGACCCTGTCATGTACACCATAATCAAACTGCCAGTATAAATTCCACCATGAACCAGAACTAGCGTTATCTACAATTGCTTGTACCGATGCAATGTACTTGTCTATATTAATTGCATTTAGATCAACCCATGGTCCCCAAACATAGCTTACTAATCCAAGTTCATTATCACTCATATTCGTATCAGTACTAAAGTCTTCTCCTGAACGCGGTAATGTTATGTAACCATCCCAGATATTAAAGTCGCGTGGCCCAATTCCCACATTATTGTAAATTCTGTCTATGGCCTGAAGGCGATGTAATTCTGGATTCGCGCCACCTGTAGAACCGGGAGGAACTGCACTGATATTACGCAAATTCCCATAAGTAGATACTCCAATAGGATGGAATCCCCCAACATTCGGATCTCCCTTAAGTATGTGAGCATAATGATTACTTCTGTAAGTAGAATTGCCACTTATATATTCTTCGCCATATGACCAGTCAGTTTGGAACGCTATATACAACCACTCACCATCAGTAGTAATAGCATTTATCTGACCGCTATAGAAATCATTTGCTTGTATAGGGAATATTCGCACTAAGCTATTTGTTGATGGATTGAACTGAATTAAGTAACCATCATATGTACAATAAATATTCCCATCACGGAATAGTACAGGAGTGCTGCCATTAGTCTCGTTTGTTGTATCTTTAGCACCAATCCAGACATCTTCTGTACCAGTACCAGCAGCGTTTAATTTGTAGATACCATTCGTCTTGAACACATAGACAACATCATTATGTTCCAACAGACCAGTTACAGTTTCGGTTGTCTCACCAACCTGAATAGCAGCAGACCACGCAGCAATACCAGTAGCATTGTTGCGTAACTCACCAGTCTTATCTATCCCATACATAATCGGATTACCTGATGTTTGTCCTTTAACCGCAAAATACAAATGATCACGTTCTATTCCTGCACCAGCAGCGTTTGTCCAACTACCTCCGCCATTATTTGTATACACATAGGTATACCCTAATCGTGTACCACTGCCATACCTACCCCAATAATCAACTAATGTAACGAACACATATCCATTGAACTCAATAATATCCAATGCCAATTCATACTTTATGCCAGCAGAACTATGTGTTTCATACGAAAGTGTCCACGCAGTACCATTCCATAGGTATATGTCACCAGCCAGCAGGAACGTACCTTGACTTGTATGTTTTACACGACCAAACCCCGTTGGCATCCAATCCTGATCGCCAAATCCGTCAACAGGGTATATATCTCGTTCATAATATTGAGTAGTACCAACACGAGTTAATTTTCCTGGAGTTGAACCATCTACTCGTATTCCATAGTTATACACAATAGGCTGATTAGTACTAGCAATAGGATAGCCAGCACCTCCTGACCAGTCTTCAAAGGTAATAGGGACCTTTATTTCTGGTGGTACAGACGAGAATGTAAACGCCGCATTGTCTACCCTTGGTGCAATTGCAGGAGCTAGTCCAGTCGCATAACCGACAACATCGTTCTCTCCATCGGCAAGATTAAAGCCGATCTTGTCACCATCGACTTCAAAAAAGACATCGTATGTCCCACGATTTGAAGACTTAGCCATATGCACTCTTAACTGATGGAGCGAATGGCATCACAAGTCTATCTTTGACCTGTGATTTTCGCCTATCAGCAAGAGCGATTCTGTTTTGTAGCTGCTCCATGGACTCTGCACTCATACCTTCACGTTCAAAGAGTATCTGAGCAGCAGAAGCATACAGAATTTGTGCGCTTGCACCATCTACTTCCATTGTTCTTGTATTTTGTGCAGTACCAGTACCAAGACTACTAATATAATCACGACCTTCAAGGCGTAATTGATTACCAGATCCAGCAATAAAGTTTAGATATATCTTCTGAACGACATCATCGCGTCGAACTTCTCGCCCCATGAGGTGGTTGTAGCGATCCGTAATACGGCTAGAGTCGCCAAAATAAAACCAAGCCCTCTCAGCAAATATGACAGTTCCCTGACTATCAGTCTCCGCCGTAATCTTGACTTGTAGTGTTGTGCTGTTCTTTCCTTCAATGTCACCTTCTGCAATTAATAACTCCCAACCATTGCCAGTGTGCATTTGAGAGATGATTGCGTCCGATGAATTGCTCACAATCGACGCATACACGCTCTGAGCGTTCGGAAAGCCTCGATAGTATACCCAAACACCAAATGTCATTTTGCGCCCCGCTGCGCTCGATGCAGTGACATTGGACATATTGGCAACATCCTGCACATATGTAGCTACAGCACTCCCGGTAGTATACAAACGGGTGCAATTATCTCCGTATTTAGGCACAGTCACATCTGATGTAGCGTCAGCCTCTAGAGTTGCTGTGAAATTGGTAGCTGTCCAGTTAGTTAAAGCATCGATATTAGGAGTAGAAAGGAGATTCCATGTAGTATTCGTGTCCATAGGACTTTCTTCATAGACCCTGACAGGGCCTTGCCTAATAGAACTAGGTATGTCAAAACTTGTACTATATCCATCACCAGTAAGTGTATCGTCATATACGATTTTGAACAGATCATCAATGACTCGGTACCGGGCTTCATCAATACACTGGTATTTAATAGCAGGATCATACCTATGTAGCTCATATTTCTGGTAAATCTGTGGTGCCACAGTGTAAGCAGGTGCAAATGTCATAGTTCCACTACTAGAAATAAAGCTGTCTAAACGCCTAACCTCGTAGATGTTTTGGTCCTGAATAGGACGTACATAGAAATCGACCAGAGAATCATCACCAAAGCGACTGAGCTTATCATCAACCATAGTAGTGGTAGTACCAGCAGTGCTGGTTTCTCCGACCCAATAGTCACCAATGAATTTAGAAAACCCATGCAAGATATCCAAACCGATCATACTCATTATGAAGACACCTCTACATGCGCTGCAACATCAATAGTTACATCTGGATTAACCGTCATAGTGCCTGTAGCTGCAGTCGAAATAATGGATTCAGACCCATAGACATCTCGTCTAATCTGCACATCCCAGACATAATCGTATTCTCTAGCCCCCAGGATTGATGTTTCTGCATGGGTAAATACCACTTGCGCTTCGCCATTTGGTCCGTCTGTAACGTAAATGCCGTCACCTATCTTGCGTTGTACGATTGCTCCTGAGTCTGGTTCACTATAACGAGCCTTTACTGTGAACCAAATAGATGCCAGATTACCAGCAGTAGTTAACGGGTATACGTTCTCTCGCAAGTCCCTAAACCGCAGGTATAAGATGAGGTTATCTCCACGACGCATTTCAATATGACGGACAGGTGCATAGACATTGTCGCCAGAACTCTCTGGTATCTGCGAGACATAGCACTTAGCCATGAGCCTTGCGCCAACTACCTGTAGCTCGGCTGGACCGCCCGAAACATCAATTAATCCTGTACCCGCTGCTGCTAATGTAACCATAGGATCTCCTGTCGCTGATACGTCTATAGTAGCAGTTCCCGCTGCTTGTATTAAAGAAAATAGATTTGGTGTCGCTGAACCAGTAACAGATATAGATGCCGTACCTGCTGCTGGCATTATCTCATAGATGTGAGCATCACCTGTTGCGTTAACAGCAATGTTAGCTGTACCTGCAGCTTGTACAAACTGCCCGCTAGACAATAACAGGATAGAAGATAGCGACATGACTACTCCTAGACTGTATTAATCGACCAAGGATACGCCCTGTCAGAGCCTCCAGTACGCTCTATCGTAGCTGTGAACGAGAACGGTGAAGTGACTGGCTCTGATTGGATGATTGGCTCTGCCTGTACACCACTGAATGTCTGGACTATGAAATCATTTTCAGTACCTGACGTGAGTGTCTTTGTCTTTACCTTCAGGCGTAGCGTATCTCCTGCTTGCATAGCAGATAAGTCAATCTGAACAACATGTACACCAACATATGTGGATGTCCCCAGGGTTTGCTCGGTACCATCAGTGGTTTTTGTACCAGAGACTTGTACTTGTAATACCATGTCAGGCTCCTAACTTCCTAGTACAGGAATGTCGTCATCGGTGGCGGTTCCTGCCTCCAGCTTGTCTCCATACGTCACAGCATCTGCGTAAAACTTGTCCCACGTAGCTTTCTTTGTTGCGTCAGCTACGCCATATGCGCTCCCGTCATGGGATAACACACCGTCTGGGTACCATGTAGTAGGTATGTCAGCGCCAGTCACTTCGTCGTAATCAGCAGAAGTGAAGTTGGGTAGGTATTGCACAGGGAGAGCTTCGTTAGGATTTTCTACCTTTGTCTGGTCTGTACCGATAGTGATTGTGGCTGAGTCGGGGTACATAAAGTGAATACTGTTATCTGACTTTTTTCTAATAAGTTTCATGTCGCTCCTTACGCCGTATCGCCAAATACTTGCCGCATAATCAGTAGCTCTGTGGTACTTTTCGCTATAGCAAATGGGCTTCCCATTGTGCCTGAACGTCCTGCCGTAGTGCTTACGTCGCCATTACCTGCTGCGTAATATAGCGATCCTGCGGTCAGGCCAGAGGTAGTGTACGTTTTCCCCGCCATACTAATAGTCACAGATTGACCATCGGTCACTGTACTTTGCGCTATGCCGAGAATATTTGTTCCAGTTTCAGAGCTTTTGTTCGGAATGTAATAACAACAACTGGTGCTAGTACCACTGCTATCAATCCAATATGTACACCCAAATCCTTTTGTTGAATCATAAGTAACCATAGGGCCGTATGTTGTTGTAGAAGCAAACAGGTGAGGCTGTTCTTTCCAAAACACATCGTCTGTAGCAGAGCGATACTCAACAGTACCCATATACATATATGGGCCTGAGCCATAGTTGCTGTACGTCACTATCGCACCGTATATGTCTGTACCAGATACAGCCCGCGCTGGTCCGAGATACTGGCCGTTGGTCCCCATCGATACATCGCCACTAAAGTTTTTAATTGTACTCGCTGTTAAGGTCGTACCTGATGCAGTGACGTATCCTGACAAGTAATAGTTACCTGATGCTGCGTTACATATTAGATATGTCTTTTTAGCTTGCGGGTCATAAGCTACTGCTGGCTTCTTGTCAGGCTGTTCAGTACCTCCAAAATACACTGCCGATCCTGCTACAACTGCGCTCGATGCGCCGCTACCAGTGAGCGAAAAAGCTCGTGCCTTTGTACCACCGCTTGTATTATCTTTGTAAATCAGTACAGCCACTTCCTCATCTGAGTCCCAAACCATGTCGAATCTCTCGTCAACATTAACCCCTGCATCGGCTTGAACAGACGAACCCCACGTTATTGGTATTCCACCACTCGCGTCACCAACTATGATGTACATATCATTACTGATGGTGAATACGAGTACCACTTGCTCCGTTGTCGGATTCCAACACATTGCAGTGCAAGAGCCTATCGCGCCAGAGTAGACAACTGTGCTGTAGCTCAATGGGTAGTAGGTAGTAGCTGCGTTATAATAAAGGCCGCGAAACTCAAGCTGATTGCTTAGATTTCGATATGCCACTATTGGTTGATCATTTGCCGTGTCGTAAGAACACGAAACACCTGCATAAGCCACACCATAAGACTGGTTGCCATCAATATCAGCTAATGTGCTTGAGGTTGGAGCTACTGCGGGGCTGGCTGCCGCTGTTCCAGTAAGTGCTACTACGTTCTGGTGTAACTGGTAGTAATAAGACTGATCGCGGTTCATCGCGTAGAAGCCTCGGGTGTTGTCAGGGTCATAGCTCGCGTCGAAGCCATTATCGCCAGCGTATGCCTGTGTACTTACACCCGTATTTGAACCACCGTTTGATTGCGTAGCAGTAGTGCTTGCTATTTGGGCTGCTTTTCCTGCCTTCCATGCAACTACTTTCCCTGCTGCCACAGCTCCGTCGGCTGTTAGTGTGACTTCTTGACCGCCCGTAGGAGCAGCCCATGTAGGGGCTGACGTAGCACCTGCACTGGTAAGTACTGTGCCAGATGCACCAAGAGCTAACTCAGTGATTTCACCACTGTTATTGGAATAGAAGACTTTATCGTTACCACCTTCTAAAGAGGTAATCTCATCAGGACCGTTTACTGTAGGCATCGCTTACTCCTATGTACAGGTAATAACTAATGCGCCCGGAGTACCACCCAAGAATTGCACAGCATCCCCATCAGTGCATGTTACTGAGCTAGTTAATGCACCGCCAAGCATGAAGTTGGCAGATGTACCTGCAGAGTTATTCCATACACCGAAATGTGTTGCTGTTGCCCAATCGCCACCAGAAGCAGCCGCGAAGGTTATCGAACCGTTATTTGATGTAGATCCACCTGAAGCTGCATTCCAACCACCTGATGTTGTGTATGACTTACGAGCATATCCGTAGGCGGATGTTAACTCATTTGTGCCTGTATCTCCTGGGTCAGCCGTATGCAACGATACGTAATATGTCGCGTCAGGACTCATCAGATAGCCGTTGCCATCTATCAGGCGTGTGATGATGCTGTTTTCTAATTGATAACTTGCCATTATGTTCTCCTAAATAATAGATATGACAGAGCAGACTCCTCCCCAGAACAGTCTGCCCTATCACACTATATTACAACCTTAGAGGTCGCGCGGTGTAGCTAATACCAATAGGTATGTAGCATTCCCGGCGCTTGTGCCACTAATGTTTTGTTCGTGGTTTCCCACTGACCAACCTAGACCACGCCCAAGGAATTGACCGTTTTCAAAAGCAACCGCGCGTGTATCACTCGCGTCCATTGTAATTACGGTTGTTCCCAGATCAGCCCTCTGTGAAGGAGGTCTGTTACCAGCAGTGATTGTTACATCATCGCCAGCAGCACCCTGATCTGTGAAGATAAAAAGAAGTTTTCTATCTCCATAGTTGCTGCAGTCTACGTTAAAGCCGTCTGCACCTGTCGCAATAAGAGTACCAAGAGTACCAAATGCTCCAGCGTTCAGGTCAGCACTTTCCGTATTTAGGGTCAGGTCAGTTACCGTGACTGTTGTTATAGCCATTTATCTATCCTCCCTATGTACCTTCAGTGCCGTAGATGTAGCACAATGCGTATGGTCGAGTAACCTTACAGCCGTAAAGGTGCAAGCCCTTTAGAGCGTCTGAAAAGCTAGATTCTGGGCGGTATGCCTCAGTATCGTTAAGCTGTTCAGCATAGGTAGCAGCCATATCTACACCTGTTTGGATGTAGAAGTTTACGCCAAGACCACCAAGCGATGAACAGTTATTCGATACATAAACATCGAACCCTGCAGCACGACCAATATTGCCGTTCTTCAGATCGTCCCGGTTTGCTACAGTACCGTAGCTCACGAATCGATCATCTTTCAGCAACATACCTTCAAACCAAGGTGGAACTACTGCCCAACGGCCCTGTGTAGGTACGTTTTGTTCAGTAAGTGCAACACCTGCGTTTACCAAGGATACATATGCATTTGTTTCACCAGCGCCAGTACCGATAGTTAATACCGCACCACCACCACCAGTGACATTGTTTGTTGAATCAGCAGCCAATGAGTCTGCTAGATATGTGTCAACTTGATCCGCCATTTGGTAGGCGGCTTCCCTCGTAGCAGCATCCATCAGTTTTGGTTTTTGCTGCCATCGGTCAATATCATCAATCTCGAAATTGAAGTACTTAGCTTGAGTTATTTCAAGAACCATATCGGAACCTTGCAAAGTCTCAGGATTGTTAATAGTCCCGTTCTTTGTGTAGTCCGCAATAGTAATTGTACCCAAACTGTTAATTCGCACAGAGTCACCAAAGTTTTTGATTTCCCCTTCATAATCGCGGTTCAAACGAGCTGCGAATACGTGCTGCTTGTTCAAGTTTTCGAGAATTCTGCCTGACCAAATCTGAGGAATAAAGTTTTCAATAGCCATTGCTATTACTCCTTAAGTTCCTTGCGTCAAGACCTTATCCACAACTTCTTTCGGAATAGCGGATATTTCGTCTTGCGTCATTTTTGACAATTTCTCAAGATTCAATCCTCGATATGACGTAGATCCGCCAGCTCTTGATGGTGAGTTTCCATTTTGGGGGTCGGCATTCTTTCTTTTTGAACGTCGAGCCGTAGATGTGTCTTCACTAGCCATGTTATCAACAGCAGTTTCAGCAGCTCTTACTGCATCATCTAATGTTTGACCGGGCTGCATATTCCAAACATCAGCAGGTAACAGGTTCGGGTCTACACCCTTTCCTCTTGCATATGCTAATACCTGATTCGATGCAGCTTGTAATGACGTATCATCAATCGCGCCAGAATTTACATTCGTATCGGGTGATTGACCAAGTTCCTGCATCAATTCCGACCTTAATGTCTCACGATCTGCAGCCTTATCTAAGGCAGCTCTCTGGTTATTCAATTCAGTCATTACATCTTCAGATGCAAAGTCCTTCAATCCTAACTCCATTAAACTGCGCAATTGATTAAGCTCTTCACGTATCGACGTAAGATCTTCTTGGGATGCCATGGAATTTGTACGATTCTGAAGTTGGTCGAGTGCAGACGTAGCGCGACCGAGCATTGGACGCATTTTTTCCAATTCCTCTTTTGTCGCGTATTCTGGCTCAAGAACTTCTGCCGAGTCTTCTTCCTCAAGCGTAAATGTATCCTCGACGTTTTCTAGATCGTCGTCGGGAGCATTCATATTGCTCTGAGAAATGGGAGCAGCTTCGTTAACCACTTGGTTCTCCTTTCACTGATTGTCTCTCATACCATATAAAACGTCAACGCTAGGCAACTTGCATAACTTGCTGACGATTAGGTCTAATTCTTCCAAGCCTCTGTAGGGCTTCACCAATTTCAGGCTGTTCGGCAATTAATTGCTTGCGTTGATTTTGGATTGCTGGTACCAATTTCCCATTTAAACGACTTAATATAAACGCCATCCGTTGTCGTTCAATGTTCGGATCAGCAAACATTGCTTCAATCAAATCTGTAAATCCGTCGTAATACAAAGGCACATCTTCACCCATAAGAGCAGTTAATGCCTGTTGAACAATAGGTCTTTCGTATATTTGTTGTGCGACATCGTAGTAGGCGCTCTGGTTTACTAATTGCCTATCATCCCATAGTTCTTGGAAGGTTGGATGTATTTTTGCAGGAGATCTGTTTTCTATAGCATTCGCCTGTGCTGGCGACCACTCCCTATGCAATTTAGCTAAATCACGATTAAACTGATTCCAATTTACGTGGTTAGTCCCTGGAATTGTATTGTTATCCATAGCCTGATAGTACTGAGATAAAGCACGTTGAACAGGATCATCACTTACAGGATCGCTTGTTTCCTGATCGAAGAATCTGTCTTGTGCCTTTTTTGCTTTCCATGACCGATAACGAATATCAGTTAAATCAGACATTATCTTCGCAGGGTCCATAGGAACAACCATACCCTGCATATTTGGCTCATTATTCAGCCATTTAACATAAGCATCTGCTAATGCAGCCTGTTCTTCCATTGCAATATCTTCAATAAGAATTTTATTTAATTGCGCTAATGCACCTTCATCTCCACGACGTGCTCTTTTTTGCAATGATTCAATATTCAAATCATCGTATAACGGAAACTCTTGATTGAATCGTGATTTCGCTGCACCTGTTAAATCACGATATTCAGAAACAGGTACACTTTCCATGGCATTAAATTGATTACGGAACAACAAACCCAGTTCTTGTTTTTGTTCAGGGCCAAGCTCATCCACCCACTTAGTAACCTGATAATTACGACGTTCATTCGGGGTCATAGGTGATGCTTTCATACCCAAGAATGCGCCAGCCATAACAAATGGACTCTGTGCTCCTGCAGTGCCACGAGCAACATCTTCAGCTACATCACCCACAAAGAAAGGCGTATATGAATTTGCACCCATACGAGCAGCAGTTTGCATAGTCTGCACAGGATCTTTAACTGGCTGTACAACCACTTCATTACCAGCAAAATCTGTTCCCGAAAATGCGTCCCAGAGACGACCAATTCCCGGAGATGCCTTTGTCCGCAATGTACGAACTGCTGCGGATTCTGGCCCTTCTACCATACCTGTCACGATAAGGCCGAGCAATGAATCATATACACCTAGTAAAGAAATGTCTCTACCGCCAATGTTCTTGATTTTCAAGGCGTTTGTATTGTAATAAGCTTCACCTGTTCGCTCATTGATTTTCCAGATATTGTAATCCGTAGATTCACCACGAACCTCATTTAATGCTGTAGTTAACATAACTGAAGTCATCATTGTAGTTAGTATGTAACGTCGCGCTAATTGTCCAGCCTCATCACTTCTGAATGCCGCATCTCGCACCATTCGTAGTTGGGAACGGAAGAATCTTGGTGCAAACAAAGCCATTTGAGCTGCTGAACTTGGCTTATAGCCAGAAGCCATACCAGTAGCATTATTAATAACTTCTATTCTTTTACGCCACTGATCTTCTGTTAGAGGCTCTAACTTACGCCCATCAGCCTTTGCTGCCATTCGCATAACAAAATCACCTTGCTCTAGCTTTTTTGCCATGATGAAACGCATCAAGTTACCTGTCTCGGCGAAATGCCAGTTGGAGAAGTCTCGCCCGGAGGCAAGAGTAGAAGATATCCACTTAGTAACAGCAGTACGATCCATTACTTTCCCGATTTTGCTAAAGACAGGAGTATTAGACTGTAATAAATATTCTTCATTCCCACTTGCATCGATCCATACCAGACCGCGCCGAATCATTCGAGAAATCTCAGCAGCATTTTCTTCGTACCATTGCCTACGCATTTCTGGATTCTTGACCCAAGCTCCAGTAACCATCCACCATGCCTTTGCTGCTTCTATAGGGTGTGTACCCATAGCAAATAATCCTTGGATAGTAGTAGCAGACATGTCTAATGTTGCGCTTGCAGCTCGCATCTCTGCGTTAAGTGCAGCAATATGCTCACCAGT
>MDTA01097685.1_pt1 | contig 11974 bp, 10 predicted proteins | sample 811151 | NCBI WGS metagenome assembly MDTA01 (sample SAMN05326648, study PRJNA326480) | marine metagenome | isolation source: seawater | place: Indian Ocean: South | collected 2010 | reverse complement strand
AATAACTTTGAGGTATATCAAAGTTATTTTTCGTTAAAGCGTGTACGACAATTTCTTTATTAACCTAGCCGTCCACACTTCTCTTCTAAAATTTACAATTTAAAAAAGCTAAGATTCCACTTTTTTTAGAATCTACACACCTCTGGCGCTATTATTATTTAATTACGTAGAGGTGAGGGCTCGTTTTATTACAATTTAACTATAAGTCAAGGCGTATATTATCGAAAATACTAAGTAAAATAGGGCTTTTTTGCACACTTCTCATTGCAAACATCTTATAATTTTTGTAGAAAAACAACTATGACGTTAATCCAAAAAATTAACAATAATATCAAAAAAATTCAAATGTCATGGAAATTCTATAGAGTTCAAGATTATAAAAAAAACTTGATAATTTGGTCTTCTTTCGTAATTTTTTTTTCTCTGGTATTTTTTATCTCAATAAATTTAAGTGAGACAAAAAAAATTAATGATGAAAGAAATTTGAAAGAGGTTACAAGCTCAAATGAATTTTCCTCATTCACAAAATATCTATTTTCAAGAATTAATAGTCCGTACGTTGAGGTGGATTATAAAATTAAGAATAATGACTCAATTGAAAAAATACTTAAAAAATTTAACATTGAAGCAATTGATATTAAAAAAATCTCAATTAAATTAAAGGAAAAAAAACTTACCAATATATACTCTGGTAGACAACTTTCATTAATATACAAAAAATCTGAAAGCGGTTTAAATTCTGTAGTAAATATTTTATATCCTGTGAGTAATACAAGTAGTATAGAAATTAGAAAATTACAAAATGACTTTAGTATTAAAGAAAATATTCTAAAATTATATAAAAAGGAAGTAGTAGTAAAAAATAAAATTACAAATAATTTATACTCATCAGCAATTAATGCAGACATAGAGCCAAATATTATAGTAGAGTTTGCAAGAATTTTCGGTTTTGAAGTAGATTTTCAGAGAGATATTCGTAGAGGTGATTGGTTTGAAATTTACTATGAAAAATTTGAAGACGATAATGGAAAAGTTAGAGATACCGGAAAAATAATTTATGCTTCAATGTTCGTTAATAACAATGAAATTAATCTTTATAATTTCAAACATGAAAATGAAGAAGAATATTATGACATAAAAGGAAAAAGTATAACTAAATCTTTGATGAAAACACCTATTAATGGTGCTCGCTTGTCTTCATCTTTTGGTATGAGAAAACATCCAATTTTAGGTTATAACAAAATGCATAGAGGCACTGACTTTGCTGCACCAAGCGGCACTCCGATAATGGCGTCCGGATCTGGAACTGTAACTCGTGCCCGATGGTGCGGAGGAGGAGGTAATTGTGTAAAAATTAAACATAATTCAACCTATGAAACAGTTTATGCCCACATGAAATCTTTTGCAAAAGGTGTAAAAGAGGGAAAAAAAGTTAAACAAGGACAAATTATTGGTTACGTAGGATCAACAGGTATGTCGACAGGCCCACACCTTCATTACGAAGTAATTGTAAATGGAAAAAAAGTTAACTCTCAAAGGTTGAAGTTGCCATCTGGTAAAATACTAAAAGGTGCAGCTAGAGAAAAGTTTGAATTTGAAAGAATCAAAATCGATTTAAAATTAGCTCAACTAAGATAATTTTTTAACTTAAGGTTTGACCGGTTTGTTTATTTTCTTTTTCTTCTTGTGTTGTAGAATTCTCAGATGATTTTAATTTATCAATAGGGTTATCTTTTCTTTCATTTAGCTCATTATATCTTCTTAAATAATGGTCAGCATGTTGTAAGTAATTCTGAGCTAATACCGGATCTCCATTACTTTGAGCATCTTTTGCTAATTGTAAAAATTTTTGCATCGTTTTCTCAACATTATGAATATTATTCATCGATCCATTTCTGTTAAAATTCACGTTTCCATTACTATTAAAACTGTTTGAGCTAGAAGAAGGCGAAGAGTTTCTTCTTCTATAAATATTTTTTTGCGGTCTTTGCCTAAAATTTCTTCTTCTGTTGTTGTTCATAATTATTTAGCTAACTTATTTTTGATGAAATGATGCATCTTCTACTATCTTTATTGTCCTCAATAATTTTTACTATTTTAAAGTTATTTTTAACTAATATTTTTGAAACTTTTTTATATTGCTCGTTTCCTATTTCTAAAGCGAGCGTACCTTTTGTCTTTAAGATATAACTTGCTTTGTAAATAATTTTTCTAATCACGTCAAGCCCATCATTTCCACCGTCTAAAGCCAGTAATGGTTCAAATCTTTTAATATCTTCATCTAAATTTTTTAAATCCTTTCTCATAATATATGGAGGATTTGACACAATCAGATCAAACTTTTTGTTAAATATTTCAGTAAAAGATCTTTTTTGTAATTTTACTCTACCTTTCATATTATATTTTTGTATATTTTTGTTCGCAACTGAAATCGCTTTTTTTGATATATCTATACCTAAACCCGAAGCACTACTTAACTCACTTATTAAACTAATAATAATACATCCGCTTCCTGTCCCGATATCTAATATAGATATAGATTTATCTCTAAAAATTTTTACTAATTCCTCAACCATAAGTTCAGTTTCAGGTCTAGGTATTAAAGAATTTCTACTAACATAGAATTTTTTACTCCAAAATTCCTTTTCTTCTAGAATATAAGCCATTGGCTCTTTTAATGATCTTCTATGTATCAAATTATTAAATTCCGATATTTTATTTGAATTGACAATTTCATTCTCATTTAAAATAATTTCTTCTCTTTTCTTATTCAAAACCTTTGATAAGAGTATTTCAGAATCAATTTTGTAAGATAAAATATTGTTAATTTTCAATTTTTTTGAACCGATGTTAATTAATTTTAGAATGTTGGTCATTAATTTAAATTTTCTAACTTTAGATTTTGCTCTTTCAATCGCAATTCTTGATTCATTTCATCATGTATTTCTCCGTTTAAAAACTCATCAAGTTTATGTAAAGTTAAATTAATTCTGTGATCCGTCACTCTTCCTTGAGGAAAATTATATGTTCTTATTCTCTCAGATCTATCTCCTGTACCAATTTGACTTCTTCTATTATCTGATCTTTCTTGATCTTTTTTTCTTTTCTCAGCTTCATAAACCCTTGATCTTAAAATTTTTAAAGCTTTTGCTTTATTTTTGTGTTGAGATTTCTCATCTTGTTGACTTACAACTACACCGCTTGGTAAATGAGTAATTCTTACCGCGCTGTCAGTTGTGTTTACAGATTGTCCGCCCGGTCCGCCCGCTCTAAAAACATCGACTCTTAAATCAGAGTCTTTTATTTGTATATCAACGTCCTCTGCCTCTGGTAAAACAGCAACTGTAGCTGCAGAGGTATGGACTCTTCCCTGGGTTTCGGTTTCTGGAATTCTTTGAACACGGTGGACACCTGACTCATATTTAAGATAGGAATATATATCATTTCCACTTACTGAAAATATAACTTCTTTAAAACCACCAGCGTCACTTTTTGAAATACTTATAATTTCAAGTTGCCATTTTTTTTTCGAACTAACTTTTTCATACATTTTAAATAAATCAGAGCAAAAAAGTGAGGCCTCTAATCCACCGGTTCCTGCTCTAATTTCTACGATCGCATTTTTATCATCATCCTCATCCTTAGGTAATAAAAAAATCTTTAATTCATTTTCATATTTTTCTTTTTTTATTTTTATTTCATGTAAATCTTTCTCAGCGAGTTGTAATATTTCAGCCTCACTTGATTTATCCTCTAAAATTTGCTCTAACCCTTTTTTTTCACTTTCATAATTTATATAAGCTTTTGCAATAGAGATAATACTTCCTAAATTGGAGTATTCTTTTGACTTTTTTGCAAACAACTTTGAGTCTATTTTTCCTGAAGAAAGCTCTTTTTCTAATATGTCATGTCTTATAATTATATCCTTAACTTTATCTAAAGGGATCATCTTTAATTAATTTCTTTTACTTTTTTTTCTACTAACTGAACAACCTTATCTATTATTTCTGAGCTAGCTACTTTTGTATGGGGGATGCCGGAAAGGTATAACAAATTATTATCCTGACCACCTCCTGTTAGTCCTATTTCAGTCTGCGATGCCTCGCCTGGACCATTAACTACACAGCCTATTATTGAAAGATTTATAGGTTTCGTAATATGTGAAAGTCTTTTTTCTAATTCTTTAACAGTTTCTATTACTGGAAATGCTTGTCTCGCACAGGAAGGACACGAAATAATATTTACACCTCTTGTTCTTAAATTTAAAGATTTTAAAATTTCATAACCCGCCTTTATTTCATCAACCGGATCAGATGAAAGAGAAACCCTGATGGTGTCACCAATACCTTCCATCAAAAGTTGTCCAATGCCAATAGAGGACTTAATACTTCCAGTAAGCAAACCTCCGGCTTCTGTCACGCCTAAGTGTAGGGGATAATCGCAAATTTCTGATAATCTTCTATAAGCTTTCACTGTTAAAAAAATATCTGAAGATTTAACACTTATTTTAAAATTAAAAAAACTGTTATCCTCCAATAATTTAATATTGTAGTCGGCACTCTCTACAAGTGCTTCGGGACATGGCTCTTTGTATTTTTCTAATAATGACTTGTCTAATGAGCCTGCATTCACTCCAATTCTTATAGAACAATTATAATCTTTTGCTGCTTTGATTACTTCAACAATTCTATCTTTGTTACCAATATTTCCTGGATTAATTCTCAAACAACTCGCTCCCATTTTTGCAGCCTCTATTGCTCTTTTATGATGAAAATGAATATCAGCTACTAATGGGACGTTTACCTCTTTTACGATTTTCTTTAAAGATTGTGTTGAGCCCTCATCTGGGCAGGAAACTCTTACAATGTCAGCGCCAGCTTTTTCTAGAGAATTAATTTGGTTTATTGTCTCTTTAATATTAGTAGTTAGAGTATTAGTCATAGATTGCACAGATATTTTTGAGTCTCCACCAACTGAAACATTTCCTACACTAATTTTTTTAGTTTTTTTTCTTCTTATTATTCTATGAGGCCTAATTTCCATTTTAATCTAACTCAAAAATAGTATGTAATTTTTTAACAGCTTTTAAAGTATTTTCTTCGTCTATAATCACCGATAATTTAATTTCCGATGTAGAAATCGCAAGAATATTAACTTTATCTTCAGCCAACGCTCGAAACATTCTATAAGTGACACCTGGAGTCGAGACCATTCCAGCTCCAACAATTGACACTTTTGAAACTTTATTATTTTGTATGATATCACTATATTTGATATTTTTATTTTTTTCTAAAATTTCTTTAGTATTTAAAAGGTCATCTCTCTTAATAGTGAAGGTTATATCAGTAGTTTTTTTATCAGAGGAAACATTCTGAATCACCATATCAACATTTATTTGAGCTTTATTTAATGGTTCAAAAATATTTGCGGCAACCCCGGGTTTATCTTCTACACCTATTAAAGTGATTTTTGCTTCATCTTTTGAATAAGCTACACCAGTTACACTTTTTGTGTAATCAATATTTTGCTGGTCAAAGATTTTTGTTCCTTTTCTATCTGTAAATGTCGATTTTACTTCAAGGGGTACATCATACATCATAGCTGTTTGGACTGCAGATGGTTGCATAACTTTAGCTCCTAAAGATGAGAGTTCAAGCATTTCATCATAAGAAATTTTTTCAATTTTTTTAGCGACTGGGATTTTATTTGGATCAGTAGAAAAAACTCCATCCACGTCGGTATATATTTCGCAACTATCAGCATTAAGAAGTTTTGCGACTGCTACAGCAGTTGCGTCTGAACCGCCACGACCTATTGTTGTAATATCTCCATTTTTTTTAATACCTTGAAAACCTGGAACTACTGCTACACCCTCATTTAAATATTTATCAATTTTACCAATATTCATATTTACTATTCTAGCATTTGAGTGATCTCCTTCTGTCAAAATTGGTATTTGCCAATTCATCCAGGATTTTGAGTTTACATTTAATGCCTTTAATGCACCCGAAAGCAAAGCACATGTAACTTGTTCACCTGAGGCCAATAACACGTCTAGCTCTCTTTTTTCAAAATTCTTACATATTTCTTTAGATAGTTTTAAAAGTTCATTAGTTTTACCGGACATCGCAGATACAACAGCAACAATTTTATTACCTGCTTTAACCTCTTTTGCGATAATATTCGCAACATGTTTAATGCGGTCAATTGATCCAACAGACGTACCACCAAACTTTAATACTTTTTTAATCATTTTTAGAATGTAATATAATAAAATAAGATTTTTATATAATTATAATAAATTAAATTTTGAAATGACTACTATAAATAAAGAAGAAATTCAAAAGTTTTCAAATCTAGCTGATGAATGGTGGGATATAAAAGGTAAATTTAAACCTTTACACATGTTTAATCCTATTAGAATCGAGTATATTACGGAAAAAATCAAACATCATTTTAACATTAAGAATAATAAATCAAATTATTTGAAAGGATTAACTATACTTGATATCGGGTGTGGTGGAGGTTTAATAGCTGAACCAATGGCGCGCCTAGGAGCATCAGTAACAGGTATTGATGCATCGTACAAAAATATCAAGGTCGCTGAATTACATTCTAAAAATAATAATTTGAAAATAAATTACTTAAATAAGTCCCCAGAACAATTAAAGAATTTTGACAAATTCGATATTATTTTAAATCTTGAGATAGTTGAACATGTTGAAAATGTTGATCTTTATATTCAATCTTGCTCAAATTTAATTAAAAAAGAAGGACTTATGTTTACCGCTACAATTAATCGTACAATTGAGTCCTACATCAAAGCAATTATAGGAGCAGAATATATTTTAAGATGGTTGCCAATTGGAACACACGATTGGAACAAATTTATTAAGCCTGAAGAGCTCGAAAAAAATCTTTTAAATCAAAATTTTCGCACTGAAAATATTAGTGGATTACAGTTTAACCCTATTTTTAATAAATGGAAAAAGTCTAATAATTTGTCTGTAAACTACATAATTTGTAGCATCAAAAATTAATTGTCTTTATTCACCCATGGAATGCTAATTAAGTCAATTCCTTCCTCTGACAATTCCTCTCTCTCTTCAGGAGTAGTCGTACCATAAATTCTTTTTTTACTATTTCTATCATAGTAAATTTCTCTCACTTTTTTGCCAAAATCAGCTCCGACATATTCAAAATTTTTCTCTATATATTGTCTTATTTGAAGAAGTGAGTTTTTTTCTATTTTTAATATATTATTATCTTTTTCTAATTGATCTTTATTATCATTCGTAACAGAGATCATTGGCGACATAATAGACTTTGAAATTTTTTTAGAATTACAAAAAATACATTCTAGTAATTTTTTTTTATTTAATTTTTCGAATTCATTAGAGTCAGAGAACCAACTTTCAAATTCATGATTATTGTGGCATTTTAAATTATATTTAATCATTTTTAGTTCCTGTAATCAGCATTTATATCTATATAATCATGAGTAAAATCACAAGTATAACATTTAAATGCATCATTTCCGAGTTTTAAGTTGATCTCAATTTCAATCGAGTCCCATTGCATATATTCTTTTAATTTTTTTTCATCATAGTTCTCAGAAACTTTTCCATTTTCAGCTACTACAAAATTCCCAATCTTTATTTTTAATTTCTTGACATCAATCATTTCTCCGGACTTACCAACACCCATGACGATTCTTCCCCAGTTTGGATCTTCCCCAGCAACTGCAGTTTTTACTAAAGGTGAATTTGCAACTGAGAAAGCAATATTTTTTGCGCTTCCAAGAGATTTTGCATTAATAACATTAATAGTTAAAAATTTTTTTGCACCTTCTCCATCTACTACTACTTGTTTCGCTAAATTGATACATAGTTTTTTTAAAGCAAGTTCAAATTTTTGCAAAACTTTATCATTTAAGGACAAGTTCTGTCCAATTTTTAGAGTTCTTGTAGAGAAAATTGAGACCATATCATTTGTTGATTGATCGCTATCAACTGTGATTGCATTAAATGAATTGGACACTGCTCTTTTTAAAAGAGTTTTTAATAAATTAGAATTTATGTCTGCATTTGTAAAAATAAATGACAACATCGTAGCTAAATTTGGAGAGATCATGCCTGATCCTTTTGCAACTCCACAAATTCTGATAAGTTCATCTCCAATTATTACTTCTTCATAAGCTACTTTTGGTCTAGTATCTGTAGTCATAATTGCAGAAGCGATTTTAATCCAATACATTTTATTTTGTTCACTTCTTAGTTTTTCTACTAGGTCTGGCAATCTGTCCTTTATTTTTTCTACAGGAAATTCTTCTCCAATAACTCCGGTTGATGCAAAAATTAAATCTTTAATTTTGACAGTCTCATTTGTGCCTTTCTGAGATTTCGACTCTTTTATAGTTAAAATTCTTGATAAATTTTTTGCTAATGTATCTATACCCTCTTTTCCTTGTTTTCCCGTAAATGTATTGGCATTTTTTGTGTTAACCAACAAACCTTTAATAACTTTTTTGTGGGAGCTATTGTTCCAAGGTATAAACTCAGAAGTAATACTATTGCTTGTTGTCAAAGTAGCGTAATTAGCTCCTTTGCTAAAATAAAATAAAGCTAAGTCATCTCTGCCATCTCCATATAAATCTGCTGATATAGATGACATTTCTAATCCGTCTATTTTCTTTAGGTTTTGAAATTCTCCCATTTTAGATAATTTAGATTTATCATTAAGGAAATTTTTAATATTTATAGTCATAATTACTATTTAATTTAAATTATAAATACATATATAGAGATATAATGAATTTATTTACAAGGACTTTTAGTAAAATATTTAAAAGCTCTAATCAACAAGAATTAGACGGTATCCAAAATTTAATTGAAGCTATTAATAATAAAGAAAAAGAAACTAAATCTCTGAATGAAAGTGATTTTAGAGAAAAAACTGAAAAACTTAAAAAAAATGTTCAAAATGGTTCTCTTAAGATAGACGAGATTATACCAGAAAGTTTTGCATTGGTGCGAGAGGCTGCAAAAAGAACTTTGGGAGAGAGGCATTACAATGTTCAACTAGCTGGGGGGTTAATTCTTCATAAAGGTAAAATCGCCGAGATGAAAACAGGTGAAGGAAAAACTTTAGTCTCTACGTTGCCTGCCTATTTGAATTCACTTTCAGGAAATGGTGTCCACATCGTAACTGTAAATGATTATTTAGCAAAAAGAGACTCGAAATGGATGGGAAAAGTATTCAATTATCTTGGAGTTTCAACAGGATGTATCACTAACGATTTAGAAGATTATGACAGAAAGAAAAATTATAATAGTGATATTACCTACGCAACAAACAATGAATTAGGTTTTGATTATTTAAGAGATAATATGAAATATGATTTAGAAGAGATGGTTCAGAGAAGTCATAATTTTTGTATAGTCGATGAGGTTGATAGTATACTTATTGATGAGTCAAGAACTCCACTTATAATTTCTGGAAAACTTGAAGACAAAACAACTTTATATTCGATTTCAAATGAGTTTATTAAGTATTTACAAAAAAAAGATTTTGAGCTCGATGAAAAAAATAAAAATGTAATACTAAATGACTCTGGTGTTGATAAAATTGAAAAGTTAGCAATGCAAAAAAATATTTTAAAAAATAATAATTTTTATGATCCAGAAAACTTAGACCTTGTTCATCATACTAATCAAGCTTTAAAAGCAAATTTAATTTTTCATAAAGATAAAGACTACATTGTTAATGATGGTAAGGTACAAATAATAGATGAATTTACTGGAAGAGTTTTGAGTGGAAGAAGATTTTCAGACGGTTTACATCAAGCTATTGAGGCAAAGGAAAATGTAAATATTCAAGAAGAAAATCAAACCTTGGCATCAATAACATATCAAAATTATTTTAGACTTTACAAAAAATTGGCTGGTATGACAGGGACTGCGATGACCGAGTCAGAGGAATTTTTCGATATTTATAAATTAAATGTTGTTTCAATACCAACAAATAAAGAGATGTTACGTAAAGATTTTAATGATCAAATATTCAGAACAGAAAAGGAAAAATATAACGCTATCACAAAAAAAATTATCGAGTGTAATTTAAAAGGTCAACCTGTTTTAGTTGGAACCACAAGTATCGAAAAGTCAGAAAAAATTTCAGATTTTTTAAATGAAAAAAAAATTAAGCATAGTGTCCTTAATGCTAAACAACACGATAAGGAAGCAAAAATTATTGCTGAGGCAGGTAAAACTGGAGCTGTAACCATAGCTACAAATATGGCTGGCAGAGGAACAGATATTAAATTAGGAGGAAATAAAGATTATGTTGAAGATGGTAAAATGAACGACATTGAGGAGTTTATAAAAAATGAGTCAAATGTAAAAAAATTAGGTGGCCTTTTTATAATCGGCACCGAAAGACACGAGAGCAGAAGAATTGATAACCAACTTCGCGGTAGATCTGGAAGACAGGGCGATCCTGGGTCGACAATTTTTTACATAAGTTTACAAGATGAGTTAATGAGAATTTTTGGAGGCGACTCAATTGATGGAATGCTTAAAAAACTTGGTCTTAAGGAAAATGAATCTATCGATCACCCTTGGATTAATAAAGCAATGGAAAGAGCTCAAAAGAAAGTAGAAAATAGAAACTTTGATATTAGAAAAACTTTAATAAAATTTGACGATGTAATGAATGATCAAAGACAAGTTATATTTTCTCAAAGGCTTAAGATCCTAAAAGAAAATAGCATTGAAAAAATATTAAACGATTTTTTTGAAGAAATATTAGATAATTTAAAAAAAGTTTTAGAAAATTATAAAAAATCTAATGATGAAAAATACTTAACTGAAATAAAAAATATAACAGGTAATGCCTTAAATGAAGACAAATTAAGAGATTTACTATCTAAAGAAAAAGATGCTTTTTTGAAAGAAATGAGAGATTTGTTTGCTAGTAAACAAAAATCAAGGGTCGAAATTCTTGGTCAGGAACAGAACAAAAATTTAGAAAAGAAAATTTTTCTTCAAATTATTGACTTTTCTTGGAGATCACATCTTCAGTATTTAGAACAATTGAGACAGGTGATAGGGTTAAGGCAATATGGTCAAAAAGATCCATTATCAGAATTTAAAAAAGAAGCATTTGTACTTTTTGAAGGTTTATTAATCAAAATAAAAAGTGATTTAATAAAACTACTTTTAAATTTAAATATTGTTGTCTCAACCGAAAATGAATCTAATTCTAAAAAAATTGATATTAAAAAAAAAAAGGATTTTAAAAAAATAGGAAGAAATGAAAAATGCCCGTGTGGATCAGGAAAAAAATTTAAATTTTGTCATGGAAATTCTAAAATTTAAATATTTTTAAATGCATTCAAAGCCTTAGCCCTAGCCTTTTCATGAATAACAATTGGTTCGGGATAATCCTTTCCTAACTTTAAAATTTTTTCATCTTTGATCTCCCAAGGTTTGTGAATGAATTTTTGTGGAACATTTTTCAATTCGGATACCCAAGCTTTAACGTACTCCCCTTTTTTATCAAATTTTTCGCCTTGAATTATTGGATTAAAAATTCTGAAATATGGAGCTGCATCTGCCCCGCTCCCAGCTACCCATTGCCAACCTGAAACATTATTAGCTTCATTGTAATCTAATAGGCAGTTTTTAAAATATTTCTCCCCTTCAATCCAATTAATTAATAGATGTTTAACTAAGAATGATCCCACTATCATTCTTACACGGTTATGCATCCAGCCAGTTGAATACAATTCTCTCATACCGGCATCAACAATTGGATATCCTGTTAGTCCATTTTTCCATGCCAATAAAAATTTTTTATTTTGTTCCCATGGAAATTTATCAAATTTTTTCGAATAATTTCCAGATAGCATGTGTGGAAAAAAATTTATAAGTGAATGATTAAATTCTCTCCAGCCTATTTCTGTGAGGAATTT
>MDTA01112329.1_pt1 | contig 11975 bp, 14 predicted proteins | sample 811151 | NCBI WGS metagenome assembly MDTA01 (sample SAMN05326648, study PRJNA326480) | marine metagenome | isolation source: seawater | place: Indian Ocean: South | collected 2010 | reverse complement strand
TCTTATTTCAGCTTCTCTTGCTAATTTTGCTTCAGGCATGTTAGTCATACCAATAACATCGGCATTCCAAGATCTATATAAATTTGACTCAGCTAAAGTCGAAAATTGAGGCCCCTCCATCACTACATAAGTTCCACCATTTTGATATTGAATATTTAATTTTTTTAAAACTGAACTACAACAATCTGATAAACCTGGACTAGTTGGCTTTGCCATTGAAACATGCGCAACAATTTCTTGATCAAAAAATGTTTTTACTCGTGCAAACGTTCTATCTATAAATTGATCTACAATTACAAACTTTCCGGGTTCTAAATTGTCTTTTAATGAGCCAACTGCTGATACTGAAATTATGTCAGTGACACCTAGCTGTTTCATCGCGTCTATATTGGCTCTAAAATTTATATTAGTCGGGTTTATTTTGTGCCCTCTTGAATGCCTTGGTATAAAACAAATTTCTTCTTTTCCGATACTAGCAATTAAAACTTCATCGGAGGGTTTTCCCCATGGAGTATTAATTTTTTTCCATTTAGTTTTTTCAAAACCTTCCATTTTATAGAGACCACTACCTCCAATTATCCCAAGCTTTCTTTTTTTCATTATTTAATTATTAATGGTTTTTTGTTAAAACTTGAAGCAAAATTATGGATTTAAAAAAGTATATTAGATCAATTCAGGATTATCCAAAAAAGGGAATATTATTTAGAGATATAACAACTTTAATAAAAAACCCACAAGCCTTCAAATTTACAAATAATAAAATTATAGAAATAGCAAAAAAAATTGAATTTGATAAAGTTTCAGCTATTGAGTCAAGGGGCTTTGTTTTTGCCTCTACAGTTTCTTATGTATTAAACAAACCTTTCATTCTTTTAAGAAAAAAAAATAAATTACCAGCTGAAACTCATTCTGTTGACTTTAAACTTGAATATGGGGAAGCAACAATTGAAGTTCATAAAGACTCGATCCAAAAAAATGAAAAAATATTAATAATCGATGATTTAATTGCTACCGGTGGTACAGCAGAGGCAGCTGCAAAATTAATAGAAATTTCAGGAGGAAAGGTGGCAGGATTTATATTTGTAATAAATCTATTTGACTTACCTGGAAACAATTTACTCAAAGAAAAAGGTTATAAAACAGAGAGCTTGATAGAATTCCCAGGCCATTAAATTTTATTTTTAATATAATCCTTAATATAATCTTTTAGTTTAATCTTTCCGAAAAATTTATAGATTTTGTTAGATAAATTTCTATTTGAAAGAGATGAAGCATACCTTTCACCTGCTCTTTTAGGAAGATATCTAATTTTCGTATTAAACATTTTTGCAACCTCAATTATAGAATACGATTTTCTACTAGCAATACTATAATGTCGGCATAAATTTTTTTTCCAAGCTAAATAACAAATATCAACTGTATCATCTATATGGGTAAATCTTCTTGTTTGAGATCCTGGTTTTACAACTGGTAAAGGTTTATTTCTTTTGAAATGATCTTCAAAAATTCCAATAACAGTTGACATATTTCCTTTGCATATTTGATTGGGACCGTAAACATTATAAAAATAAATCACCTCATATCTAAAGTTAAACCATTTTTTTAAATTTTCTAATAACTCCAAATTTTTTGCCTTTGAAAAAGCATATGGTGAAAGATTTTTATCGTTTCCTTTATTTCCTAGTGATGCAGATGTGGCTGAGTAAATCAATTTAATTTTATTTTTAAGACAAAAATTAAATACCGAATTGGATCCAATAGAGTTAGATGCAATACATTCATTCATGTTAAGAAAGCTTTGATAGATCCTTGCAAATTCACCAAAATGGAAAACTGCTTTAATCTCATAAGGTTTTTTAATTAATTTTGAAATATTAATAGTGTTACCACGAATGTAGGTTACCCTGCTATTTTTAATATGATTTTTTTTTTCTCCAGAAGAATAATTGTCTAAACTAATAATTTTAAAATTGGTTTTTTTTAAAAATAATCTTATTAGATTCGTCCCAACAAAGCCAGCACCTCCTGTAATAAGTATTTTCTTTTTTTTTACCACTTTTGGATTATTATCTTTTAAGGCTTTAGAAATCAATCTAATGATGGTCTAAACCAAGATTTTTTTCCTAAAATAGAATTAATTATTCCACTCATTCTGCTAAAATATATATCTCTCTTTTCTTTATTTTTAACTATCTTGAAGTAAATGAATTTAAAAACTGAAGTAAATAACTTAGGCATTATTATTAATAAAGCAAAAATAAAACCTTTATATTTTTTATGAAAATAAAATGTTGACCACATCCAGTGCCAGTTTCTATTAATTTCTAATTCAATTTTTTTCTCTTTTTTTACAGAACTACTGCCTTCATGATTAATTATAATATTTTTATTTAAAAAAATTTTTCCACCTTCTCTCTTTACTTTTTTACATAAATCAATTTCTTCAAAAAATAAAAAAAAATTTTCGTCAAAAAAATTATTATTAAATTTTTCTAAATTTAAAAAAATTGCAAATCCTTTTAAATTATCAACCTCTTTAAAATCATCATTAAGATAATCATACTTTTTAGATTGACTGTTAGCTGGACCTATCAACCAAAAATCCTGTATCTTTTTAATTGAATCAAAAAAATTATTAATAGTATTTTTTTCAAGTGTAGCATCAGGATTTAGTACCAAAGCAAACTTGGTAGATACTCTTTTCAAACCTATATTGTTTCCTACTGCATAACCTTTGTTATCTCCTGATAGAATACACCTGACATTAGAGTATTTATTTTCAATTAAATATTTAAAATTACTATCATTAGAATTTTCAACTACAATAACGGTAACATTGGTAGGTATCGAGTCTAGACATGAAAATATTTTATCTTCACTTTTAAAAGTAACTATTACTACAGTAAGTTCATTTGATTCCATAAGATAATAATATTTGATTTTAAAAGATAATTCTTTTACTAATTTAACACATTAATCATATAATTCTTTATTATATAATATGAAAAAAATCATCGTAACGGGAGGATCTGGTTTTATAGGAAGTAACCTAGTCAATTATTTAATAAAAAAGAAGTATTTTGTATTAAATATAGATAAACTTACTTATTCATCAAATAAATACAATAATAAAATTAGAAATAAAAAAAATTACAAACTCATAAAGATTGATATTAATAATAAATTAAAATTATTAAATATTATTAAAAAATTTAAACCTAAAGCAATTTTTAATTTAGCTGCTGAAACACATGTAGACAGATCAATAGATAATCCTAAAACATTTATTCACACAAACATCAATGGAACCTTTAATCTTTTAGAATGTTTAAGATTCTTAAAAAAAAAAAAATTTAATATTAAACTGATACATGTTTCGACTGATGAAGTATATGGGGATGTACCTGGAAATATAAGATCAAAAGAATTTAGTAGATACGAACCAAGCTCACCGTACTCGGCGTCAAAGGCTGCAGCTGATCATTTGGTTAAATCTTTTGTTAGGACTTATAATTTAAACGCAGTTATTTCGAATTGTTGTAACAATTATGGTCCATATCAATTTCCTGAAAAACTTATCCCTAAAATGATTTCAAATATTTTTAATAATAAAGAGCTTCCAATATACGCAAAAGGTAAAAACTCAAGAGAATGGATACATGTTTATGACCATTGTGAAGCCTTATTAACGCTATATTTAAAAGGTAAACCTGGAGAGAGTTATAATGTTGGTTCTGGAATTAATTACAAGAACGTAGACTTAGTAAAGAAAATTTTAAGAATTTGTCGAACAATAAAGATAGATATTGGAAAAAAAGTTAAAATTAAATTTGTAAAAGATAGACCCGGGCATGATTTTAGATACGCTTTGAATAGTAAAAAAATAAGTGCAAAGTTAAAATGGAAATCAAAAATAAAATTTAATGAAGGTTTAAAATCAACAGTTGAATGGTATTTAAAAAATAAATCATTTTTAAAACTATTTTCAAAAACAAAATATGAACAGAGACTTGGATTAAACAAATGATTAAAAAAGGAATTATTTTAGCTGGAGGTATGGGAACTAGAATGAGTCCTCTTACAAAGGCTGTTAACAAACAATTGCTTCCTTTGTATGACAAACCATTAATCTACTACCCTCTTTCAGTTTTAATGTTAGCAGGAATAAAAAATATTTTAATAATTGTAAATAAAGGACAATTAAATCAGTTTAAAAAAATTTTACCAGAAAAAAATAATTTTGGTGTAAATTTATATTATAAAGAACAATTAAAACCTAGAGGTTTACCTGATGCTTTTATATTGGGTGAAAAATTTATAGGCAAAGATAATGTTGCTCTTATCCTTGGTGATAATTTTTTTTACGGACAAAGCCTCTCGCAAAGTTTAAAGAAAAATACAAGATTTAAGAACGGGGCGAAAATTTATTTGCACCAAGTGAAAAATCCTCAACTTTATGGAGTAGCTATACTTAAAAATAGAAAGGTAGTTAAGATAGTAGAGAAACCTAAAAAAAATTTATCAAATTTAGCAGTAACGGGTTTATACTTTTTTGATAAAAATGTAGTTTCTTTAAGTAAGGAACTTCAAATTTCAAAAAGAAAAGAACTTGAGATCACAGATTTATTAAATAAATATATAAAAAAAAATAAGCTAAAAGTAGATTTTATTGGAAGGGGTGGAACATGGTTAGATACCGGCAATATTCAAGATTATTACAACGCTACAAATTATATCTCCGCAATAGAGAATAGACAGGGTTTAAAGATTGCTTGCTTAGAAGAGATAGCTTTTAAACAAGGATGGATTAAGAAATCAGACATAATCAGAGCTATAAAATTTTACGGAAATTGTGAGTATTCAAATTATTTAAAAAATTTAATTTAAATCAATTTTAATGTACAATCTTTTAAATAAATTTTTAATTTCAAAGAATTTTGACAGGTTGCCAAAATTTGTAGCTAGAAAACTATTTAAAATTTTTAAAATATTTTTTGTTGAGACAGATTTAAAATCATTGCCAGACAATAATCATCCAACTCACATAAATATAAATCAAATTTCAATCTTAAAAAATAAAAATGATCAGTTTTATAGACCATTTAGCACATGTTTTTATTTACTTGAATTACTTGCCTTATATGGCTCAATAAAAAAAGAAATAAAAATTTTGGATTTTGGAGCGAATAACATTGATAATTATATTTATCTCAATAGATATTTGAAAAATTGCAAATATTATTATCATGATCTACCAAGCTATAATGAGATTGTGGATGATGTTGTAAAAAAAAATCAATTAAAAGGTATTCAGGTAATAAAAGAATTATCAAAGTTAGATGAAGAGTTTGATTTTGTTTTTTTTGGGAGTTCCATTCACTACGTCAAAAATTATAAAGAAATTATTAAAAAAATTAGCAAGATACAATCAAAATATTTGATATTTTCACATACTCCATTCTACAAATCAGATAAAAATGATAGAGACATAGTAATGAAACAAGTGAATATCCATCCTATTATAAATTATGCTTATTTAATTGAATACGATAATTTTATAAAGTTTATGAATGATAGTAATTATGAACTTATTTCACAAAATAAAAATAATTTAATTAAAAATTTGAATTTTAAAAATTTTAAAGATTTTTCTTTCTTAAATTTTTTAGATTTATTTTTTAAGAAGAAAGACTTAAAATGAAAATAAAAAAAACAAGATTTAAAGATCTTAAAATCATTGATTCTCCTATTCATTTCGATCAGAGAGGACACTTTAGAGAAATATTTAAAAAAAAATTTTTTTCAAATAAAAAATTTGTTTTCACGTGTGTTTCATCCTCAAAAAAGAACGTTTTAAGAGGTATGCATTTACAAACAAAATTTTCTCAAGGTAAATATTTAAGCGTGCTAAAAGGAGAAATTTTTGATGTGGTTGTTGATCTTAGAAAAAACTCTAGAAATTTTGGAAAATATTTTAGTATAAAATTATCTGATCAAAATGGAAAAGCACTTTACATTCCTCCTGGATTTGCTCATGGATTTATTGGCCTTAAAAAAGAAAATATAATTTCTTATCATTGTACTAATTACAGATCCAAAAAACATGAGATAGGGATAAAGTGGAATGATAAAAATATCAAAATTAAATGGCCTATAAAAAAACCAATACTTTCAAGAAAAGATAAAAATAATTTAAGTTTTAGAGATTTTATAAGTATTTATGGATAATCTTAAAATATATTGTATGTGTTTGGATAATAGCTATTTAAATACAGTAAGGAAATTGAATTATATTCCGGTTGGTTTAAAAAATAAAAACTTTTCTGAAGGATGGTTGTTAGATAATACTTTAGAAAATATTTCTGAGAAAAATCCTTACTACGGTGAATATACATTTTATTATTGGTATTGGAAAAATTTACTCATTCAAAAAAAGGAAGAAGATTGGGTTGGATTTTGCTCTTATAGAGAATTATGGGGTGAACATAAAGGAATAAAGGATAGGGGATCAATAAATTCACTTTTAAAGTATTTGCCAGAAGAATGGAATGGTTATGAAGCTATTATTGGAGAGCCAATCAACCTAAATAGACCTAAGTGGGTAAAACTTTTAAAAGATGGAAAAATTGCGATGTTAAGAAATTACAAAGAAATTTTTAAATCAAAATTTAGTATACGATTTCAATTTGACATGTATCATGGTAATGGAAATTTAGATAAGGCAATCGATTTATTGCCTGAAAAGGATAAAGAAGACTTTAATAATTACGTAAGAAATAATTTTAAATTTAATCAGGGCAACATGTTTATTAGTAAGTCGTCTACTGTAATTGATAGATATTTTTCTGAAGTTTTCGACTGGTTAAAAAAATGTGAGTCTATTTTTGGATTTAATTTAAAGGGATACAATAGGATCAGGATGTATACCTTTTTGGCTGAAAGATTTCTTCCTTACTGGTTTAAAAAATATACAAACACTTTAGAGTGGCCGGTTGTTTATTGTGATATAAATAAAAATTATGAACAAAATCAAATTTAAAGGTTTTAAGAAAAAAAGTGGATCATTGGTCGCGTTTTCTCTAAAAAAAAGTTTTCCAATTAGGGTCAAAAGAATTTTCCTTATAAATGGAAAAAAAAATTTTGTAAGAGGAGATCATGCTCATAAGAAGTGTTCACAATTTTTGTTTCCAGTTTTAGGAAAAATTAAAGTTCATTATGTTTCTAAAAGAAAAAAAGGATCGATAATTTTGGATCACTCAAAAATAGAGGGTTATCTTTTGAAGCCTCTAACTTGGTGTAAGATAAAATTTTTAACTCGAAATGCGATATTATTAGTAGCCTGTGATATGGAATATGAATTTAGTGACTATATAGAAAGCTACTCTGAATTTTTGAAAATAATTAAAAAAAAGAAATAACAAATGAAATTACTAATTACTGGAGCATGTGGACATATTGGTTCTTATCTAATTGATAATATTTATAAAATTAAAAAAATAAAACATGTTTATCTCATAGATAATTTTAATGCTCAGAGATATCATACTCTTTTTAACTTAAAAAAAAAAATTAAGACAAGTTTTTTTGAAATGGATATAAGTAAGGAGCCCTTAAAAAATTTTAAAAAAGTGGATTACGTTATTCACTGTGCATCTCATACTAATGCACAAGGAAGTTTCTTAATAAAGAAAGAAATGTTTAGAAATAATTTGGCATGCATGAATAATATCATAAATTATTGTAAAAAAAATAAAGCTAAGTTAATTCATATCTCTTCAACCAGTGTTTACGGAAAACAAGTGAATGTTGTAAACGAAGATGATGAAAGTCTTTTAAAACCTCAGTCACCTTACGCAGAAATAAAATTACTTGAAGAAAGATTATTAAAAAAAAACTTTAAAAAAATTAAATTTATTACCTTAAGATTTGGTACAATTGCAGGTGTTTCAAAAGGTATGAGATTTCATACAGCTATAAATAAGTTTTGTTTAAATGCTTCATTGAATCAAAAGATACAAGTATATAAAACAGCGTATAATCAATTCAGACCATATCTATCACTGAATGACGCCTTCAATACTTTTAAATTTTTCATCAATAAAAATATTTTTAATAATGAAATTTACAATGTTTTGAGCGGAAATTTTACAGTTAATCAGATTATCAAAATGATTAGGAAATATAAGACTAAAATTAAAATCAAATTTGTAAAATCAAAAATAATGAACCAGCTCAGCTATCAGGTTGACAATGAAAAATTAGAAAAAATTGGATTAAAATTAAGATCTTCAATAAAAAAAGATATTAAAGAAACATTAAATTTGTTGAAAAGTTTAAATTATAAATGAAGTGTAAGATAACAAAAAAATCACTCGAACCTTTCATGAGCTTTGGGAAAATGCCAATCGCAAATGGATTTATTGATGAAAAAAACTTTTCTAAAGAATATTTTTTTAATATGGAGGTTGGTTTTAATGAAGAATTATCTCTATTTCAATTAAATGACCATCCAAAGCCGGAGATAATGTTTAATAAAAACTATCCTTTCTTTACTGGAAGTTCAGAGTATATGAAAAGTCATTTTAAAAATTATGCAGAATTTGCTAAAAAATATTTGAAAACAAATTCAAAAATTATTGAAATTGGCTCGAATGACGGAACTTTTCTTAAAAACTTTCTTGGAACTGATCATAAAATTTTAGGTATTGAGCCCTCTAAAAGTGTGGCAGATGTGTCGATAAAAAATAATATACCAACGATGAATAATTTTTTTAATACATCAAATACAAAAAAACTGAATGAATTTTTAGGTAAAACTGATTTAATTTGTGCCTCTAATGTGATCTGTCATGTACCTGATCTAAATGATTTAATTGAGTCAATAGATTTGCTATTAAGCAAAGATGGAACTTTTATTTTTGAAGAGCCTTATTTAGGATCTATGTTTGAGAAAATTTCATATGATCAAATTTATGATGAACATATTTTTATGTTTTCTGCTTCTTCAATATCAAAAATATTTCAAAGATATAATTTTTATTTAATTGACGCTATTCCTCAGTTAACACATGGAGGTTCAATGAGGTATGTAATAAAAAGGAAAAAAAGTAATATAGGAGAAGATCTTAAAAAAGTTTTTGATTATGAAATAAATAAAAAATTAAATAGATTGGAGTCGTGTTTAGATTTTAAAAAGAATTGTGAAGTTTCAAGGCAAAAAATTATTGAAAAAGTTAAGTTTTTTAAAGAAACTGGTAAATCGATATGCGGTTATGCGGCTACATCCAAAAGTACTACGATTTTAAACTATTGTAAAATTGGTACCAACTATATCGACTATATTTGTGACACTACCAAAGAGAAGATTGGAAAATATAGTCCTGGCATGCATATTCCAATCAAAGATATTAATTATTTCCATAATAATATGCGTGATTGTGTTTATTTATTTGCATGGAATCATAAAGATGAAATTTTAAGTAAAGAAAAAAATTTTAAAGGAGAATGGTTCTCACATGTCGACCTATAAAAAAAGAATAGTATTTACTGGTGGTACTGGAAGATTTGCAAAAGCATTTAAGTCAAAGGAAATATTCACACGGTTTAATTTTTTCTTTCCTAAAAAAACGCAATTAAATATTCTAAATGAAAAATCAATAACAAAATATCTAAAAAACAAAAAACCAAAGTACCTAATTCATTTAGCAGGACTATCGAGGCCAATGAAAATTCATGAGAAAAGTATTGGACAAAGTATTGATAAAAATATAATTGGCACTTCCAATGTTACAAAGGTGTGTTCTAAGCTAAATATAAAATTAATTTATATTTCAACTTGCTATGTTTATCCGGGTATAAAAGGTAATTATTCAGAAGACTCAGCTCTATATCCAATAAATAAATACGCCTGGTCAAAACTGGGTGGAGAGTGTGCGGTCATGTTGTATAAAAATTCTCTAATTTTAAGAACTTCAGTAACAGAAAAACCTTTTGTTCATAAAGTTGCTTTTCATGATTTTAAAACAAATTTTATATTTCACGAAGATTTAGTATTAGATATTTTAAAGATTATAGATAAAAGAGGCGTTATAAATATAGGAGGTAAGTCTCAGTCTGTTTATAATTTTGTAAAGAAATATAATCCAAAAATCAAAAAAATATCTGCAAAGAAGATATTAGGAAAAGAAGCAGCTTTGAATGTTTCCATGAATATAAAAAAATTTAGAAAGCTAATACATGATTAAATTTTGGTCATACGAAAGAGAGTATAAAAAATATAAAAAGAATATTCTTAAAAATATTGATAAAACTATTAATAAGGGGAATATATTTTTTGGAAAGCAAATTAATGATTTTGAAAAAAGTTTTATTAAAAAATATAAAGCTAAATATGGAATCGCTGTAGGGAGTGGCACTGACGCATTATTAATATCTCTTAAAACTCTCAATCTTAAACCCGGCGATGAAATAATTACTGCAGCTAACACAGCGATCCCAACTATATCAGCTATAATTAATGCAGGAGGTAAACCGAAACTGGTAGATATTGGGGAGGATTATTTAATTGACGTGACAAAAATTGAAGAAGCTATAACAAAAAAAACTAAAGCTATTATTCCTGTTCATCTTTATGGGCAGATGTGTGACATGGATACTATTCAAAAAATCGCTAAAAAAAATAAAATTACAATAATTGAAGATTGCGCTCAATCACAAGGAGCTAAATTTAAAAATAAGTTTTCAGGTACTTTTGGAAAGTTTGGTTGTTTTTCTTTTTATCCTACTAAAATTTTAGGAGGATATGGTGATGGAGGGTTTATTTTAACTAATAATTTTAAATCATTCAAACAAATTAAGAGAATAAGATTTTATGGAATTGAAACTGTAGAAAAAAATAAATTTAAAGATAAATATTATTCAAATGAGAACGGAGTAAATTCAAGATTAGATGAAATTCAATCTTCTATCTTAAATTTTAAGCTAAAAAAAATTGATACTTTTATTCAAAGAAGAAAAAAAATAGCTAATAACTATATTTATAGTTTGTCAAAAACTGATCTTAAACTACCAATTGAAAATAAAAATAATTATCATGTCTACCATCTGTTTACAATTTATCATCCTAAAGCAGATATCATTAAAAAAAGTTTAAATAAGCTTAATATACAAACAAGAACAATTTACCCTTATCCAATACATAAAATGAAAGCTTATTCAAAAATTATCAAAAATAAAAAAAATCTAAGGAACTCTGAAAAGAAAGCGAGAGGGATTTTTTGTTTACCATTATATCCAGAGCTTAAAAAAAAAGAATTACATAAAATTTGTAATTCATTAAAAAAAATTATTAGAAAAATTTAAGATTAATAAATTTGGTAGCGAGGGGCGGATTCGAACCGCCGACCCCAGGCTTATGAGTCCTGTGCTCTAACCAACTGAGCTACCTCGCCAACGGTTGCTTTTATAATATATTTGATAAGCTAAATCATTAGCTTAGTTGCCTTAATATTTAATGGAATTTTGTGTTTTTATAGTGTTAAAATTATACCAAAAACTGTCACAGCTGAAACTGCCGCCACACTAAGAGCTAAATTTCTGTTTCTCTCTATCTTCTTTTCTTCATTTATTCTTGATAATAAGTCGGTTAACTTAACCTTACTTTGCTGTCTCATTTCTTCAACATTTTCAAATTTATACTGCGAACTCATTAAGATGATTTAACCAAAAAAAATAAAGTATTTAAATAAGGATTTGGGGCAAAATGGGTTTAAAGAGTGATTCGACCCAAAATGATTTAATTCTTATTTAAAAGGTTGCTTGCTGGCGTGTATTTAAGGTTAAAAGCATCTGAAACACCTTTGTATGTTATGTGTCCTTTGTAAACATTTAACCCGGCTAAGAAATTTTTATTTTCCATAAGTGTTCTTTTATAACCTTGATCTGCAATTTTGATTAATAAAGGTAATGTTGCTTTA
>MDTA01143101.1_pt1 | contig 11976 bp, 12 predicted proteins | sample 811151 | NCBI WGS metagenome assembly MDTA01 (sample SAMN05326648, study PRJNA326480) | marine metagenome | isolation source: seawater | place: Indian Ocean: South | collected 2010 | reverse complement strand
TTACTTTTCTATTAATAATTGATTGAACTTGACCAATTCCCCAACTTTTATTAGCTGGATTGACAACTTTATCACCTGGTTCAAAATCTAAAATCATTTAATTTAATTTATATTATAAATCAGTATAAATAACATTATTATGACAATAAAAACTAATTCTTTAGGTTTTAAAAAAAGTCCAAAAGATACAACAGTGGTAGTTGCAATGTCTGGAGGAGTCGACTCATCTACTGTTGCCGGAATGATGAAAAAAGAAGGGTATAATGTTATAGGAATAACATTAAAACTTTACGACGACAATAAAGGCACTGTTAAGTCTAAACAATGTTGTGCAGGTCAAGATATTATTGATGCAAAGAGAGTCGCACAAAAATTAGACATTGAACATAAAATTTTATACTACCAAAGCAAATTCAAAGAAGGTGTGATTGATAATTTTGTTGATAGTTACCTTAAGGGCGAAACACCAGTCCCATGTATTCAATGTAATAAAACTGTAAAATTCAACGATTTATTTAATGAAGCAAAAAAATTAAATGCTGATGCTCTTGTGACTGGTCATTATGTAAAAAGCATAACAAATAATAAAAATACAGAAATGTATAGAGCCATAGATGAAAATCGAGATCAAAGTTATTTCTTGTTTAATACAACGAGAGAACAATTAAACTATCTACGCTTTCCGCTTGGAGGAATGTTAAAATCTGAAACTAGAAAAATTGCAAAAAATTTAGAACTTAATGTAGCTGAAAAACCAGACAGTCAAGATATTTGCTTTGTTCCCAATGGAGATTATGTCTCAGTAATTGGTAAATTAAAACCTGAATCTTTTAAAAAAGGTAACATTAAAAATTCTAATGGCAAAGTTTTAGGAGTTCATAGTGGTATAGTAAATTTTACAATTGGACAAAGAAAAGGAATTAAAATATCCGCAAAAGAACCTTTATATGTAGTAGATATCATTCCAGATTTAAATGAAGTTATTGTTGGAACAAGAAAAGAACTGATAAAAAAAAATATAATTCTAAGAGATGTTAATTTGCTTTGTAGTGAAAAAATTTTTAAAAATGAGGTATTTGTCAAAATTAGATCAACTGGCAAACTTTTAAGATCTAAGATTAAACTAAATAAAAAAAAAGCTAGTTTAGAACTTCTCGAGGATGAATATGGAATTTCACCTGGTCAGGCTTGTGTTTTTTATTCAAAAGATGAATATGGAGATAAAGTCTTAGGTGGAGGATGGATTTCTAAGAACTAGTTTTTTTCCACATAAAAAAAGTTAGTAAATAAAAAGAAATTACTCCTAAAAAATAATCCCATTCAAGGGCGTGTTTAAATGATTTAAGATTAAATCCAAAAAAATTATCACCAGGCAAGCTGATAATAGGTATACTAATTACCGCTATAACAATTAAACATGATACTAAAATAATTTTAGCTGTAAGTATTTTAATATTTATTAAAGTTAATAACTTTTTTCTAAATGAATATAAGGTTGCGACTAAATAAGCTTGGGCGACAATTTCAAATATTATAAAGGCAAGCATAATTACGCGTCTGAATAATTTATATAAATCATAATCAAACTTAATTCCTAAAAATATAGAATGAACTACCAAACATACTGCGGAACCAATTCCAAAAAATAAGAATTTTTTTACATACTTATGGTTACCATTAATCGATAAAACAATTGACTTATTATATAACCAGTACTTAATTAATAAATACGAAGTAATAAACATCGCTGGTTTAAATATTAAATATGTTGGAAAAACCCTAGCTGTTCTGCTTATTGAGGCACCACCATCAATGTAGGGTATTGTATTTAGTATTACATCTCCTTGATTTGGGAATAATTCATGAAATTGCGTAATTAATATTAAACACGCATTTATTGCGATGAAAGGTATTATGAAAATCCATAAAGTTATGGATCTAACTTTAGATATACTATCCATTTTGAGTTGGATTACTTTTTCTTGTTTTTCTTTCTTGCTCTTCTTTTTTTTGAGCCCATTTTTCTACGGCCTCTATGTTTTTTTGGATATCCCATTCTTACCTCAATTTTATAATTTTATTGACTTATTCGGTGGATATAGCACTGTGTAATAAACATATCAATTTTTTTATGGATAAATCTATTAAAACCTTTTTAAAACATACTGCTAAAGACTACCACAATCAGACAGTAAATCCTCCTGTTGTAAGAGCATCAACAATAATTTTTAAATCTATGCAAGATATTAGAAAGACACAAAAAAGAGGCAGTAAAGACCCCACAGGATATCATTTTGATTATGGAAGAATGGGAACTTCAACAACGTTTACTCTGCAGCAAATGCTTAAAAAAATGGAAAATAGCTATCATGTTTTCTTAACTCCGACCGGTTTTGGATCTGTATTTTTATCTATTTTCAGCGTTGTAAAACCAGGAGATGAAATTTTAGTTGCTGACCCTGTTTATTCACCAACTAGATTGTTTACGCAAGATTTTTTAAAAAATTTTAATATAAGAACAATTTTTTATAATCCTCATGACCTAAATAGTTTAAAAAAAAGTATTACAAAAAAAACAAAATTAATTTTTGTTGAAAGTCCAGGAAGTAATAGTTTTGAGTTTCAAGATTTATCTAAAATCATTACAATAGCAAAAAAAAATAAATTATTTACCATTATAGATAATACCTGGGCAACACCGTATTTTTTTAAGCCTATTAATCTTGGCTTCGACATGGCTATAGTATCCGCTACAAAATATTATTCAGGACATTCTGATGTTATGGGCGGAAGTTTGGCGGTTAACAAAAGAACTTTTAATTTGGTTCAAAAGGCATATAAAATAACTGGTCTTAGGTTAGGACCTGACGATGCATATTTAATTATAAGAGGACTCAGAACATTAGATATTAGACTAGATAAGCACCAAGAAAATGCAAAAAAAGTTGCAAGCTTTTTATCAAAAAATAAAAAAATTAAAATTTTGTATCCTTTGAACAAAGGATCTTTTAATTATAAAATGTGGAAAAAGTATTATTCAGGCGCATCAGGCTTGATGGGTTTAAAAATTAAAACAAAAAATAAACAATCAGTTATAAAATTTGTAAATTCACTAAAATTATTTGGTTATGGATATAGTTGGGGTGGCTTCGAAAGTCTTGCACTTCATCAGGATAAGCAAGAACAAGGTAATAGAAAATATTCAAAATTAAATAAAAATGAACATTTAGTAAGACTCCACATTGGCCTTGAGGACCCAAAAGATTTGATTGAAGATTTAAAAAAATCGCTTAAACATATTAAATGATTTCATCAAAATTTTTTCAAAGTAAAGCGGCATTAGTTACGTTAATTGCGGCATCTTTAGTTGTGATAATATCACTAGGTATAAGGCAAACCCTCGGACTTTTCTTTTTTGATTTTTCGATTGATTTAAACATTACAATGACCCAATTTGGTTTTGCTATTGGGCTACAGTTGTTTTTATGGGGTTTATTTGGCCCGTGGTTTGGAATTATAACTGATAAATATGGAGGAAATATAGCTGTATTTATTGGTTTTATATTTTATTTATTGGGTGCTTGGCTTTTATATTCAGGAATAAACACAGGTTTTTATTTTACCTTAAGCGTTGGGATACTTATGGGCGTAGGCCTGGGAGCTACTGCAATCAGTATACCTATTTCCATTGTTGCAAAACATTTTCCTTTATCAAACAGAACAATGGCAACAGGCATCGTGACTGCAGCAGGATCATTTGGATATTTTTTATCGCCTTTGTTAACAAGATACTCTTTAGTTGAGGCTGGATGGGAAACAACAGTATTATTTTTTATCTTTTTATTAATTTTTGGATTAATTGTTTCATTTTTTTTAACAACGCCAAAAACTCCTGTAGGAATAAGTCCAGACAATAAACAAACCGCTTTAGAAGCATTAAAAGAAGCTTTTAATAATAAAAGTTTTAACTATTTAACATTAGGGTTTTTTGTTTGTGGATGGCATATAGCTCTTGTGGCAACACATATTCCAGTTTATGTGAACGATAAAGGGTTGCCAGATTGGTGCGCAGCTGCCATTCTTGCTTTGATAGGACTATTTAATATATTAGGCACACTTACATCTGGATATTTATCAACAAAATATAGTAAAAAAAAAATACTCAGTGCAATTTATCTATTAAGAGGTGTTTCTATAGCATATTTTATTTTCTTACCCCCAAGTGTTTTTAACGCAATGTTTTTTGGCATAACTTTTGGATTTTTATGGTTAGCTACTGTACCACCAACAAATGGACTTGTTGGTCATATTTTCGGGACAAAATATATAGGTCTTCTTTATGGATTTGTTTTTTTAAGCCATCAAGTAGGTTCATTTCTGGGTGCATACCTAGGAGGACTATTCTATGATCAGTTTGGTTCATTTGATTATGCCTGGTACATTTCTATAGCTTTATCTATTTTCGCTGGTTTGATACATCTCCCTATAAAGGAGAAAGCAATTGAAAGACCTCAGACTGCATAAATTTAAATATAACAGTTATTTAGAAAATTTATATTTGTCAAATAAACCTTTGATTATTTACAAAGTAAATGGTGGATATAATATTTATACAGATTTTTCGAAAAAAAAAAATTTTAACAAACAAAAACATTAATAATTTTTTAAATTCATTAAAAAATCAAAAATATAAAAAAGAAACTGACTTATATATAGGCTTTTTTGGATATGAAATTTTATGTAGTCTTCTTAATCTTAAGATTAAAAAACAAAAAAAAATTAATTTTTACAAAAGTATATTTTATAAACCTGAAACTATAGTAAAAATTAGGAAAGATATTAAAGTTGTTTCAACCATAAAAGATGTTAAATTTAAGAAAGTTTTTAATCAAACAAAAATATTAAGTCCATTTAAACTTAATATTGATTATAATAAATATAAAAAAATTTTTAAACTTTTTTCAAAAAAAATTAGGCAGGGTGAAACTTATCAAATAAAAATCTGCACAAAATATAAAAACAAGTCAATTATAAACTCTGTTAATTTTTTCTGGAAATTAATGAAAACAAACTCCTCACCAGAGTCTTTTATGATCAGAGATAAAAATTTTTCTATTGTTAGCTGTTCTCCAGAAACACTGATAGACAAAAAAGGGGATAAAATTCTAACAAAACCAATAGCTGGAACTTTAAGAAAAAATATTAATTTAGATAAAAGTAAAGCCCTTAATTTTTTTAGATTTAACAACAAGGAAACAAAAGAACATAATATGATTGTTGATATGGAAAGAAATGATTTATCGAGAATTTGTGTTCCTGGCACTGTAAAAATTTTAAAAGAAAAATTTGTAGAAGAATATAAGCACTTATTTCATTATGTGACTTCAATTCATGGAAAACTAAAAAAAAATATTTCTCTAAAGGAAATAATAACCTCAATGATGCCTGGGGGATCAGTCATAGGTTGCCCTAAAATCCGAACTTTAGAGATTTTAAATAAACAAGAAAAAGAAGATAGAAATATTTTTACTGGAAGCTTTGGATATATTAAATTTAATCAAGATATGAGATTCAATATCATAATCAGATCTATATTAAATTTTAAAAAAATTTCAGAGATATCAGCAGCTTCAGGAGTGATACTGGATAGTTCAGCAAAAAAAGAATTTAACGAAAACTTTATTAAAGCAAAATCTTTATTGGAATTATATAAATGATATACATAATTGACCATCAAGACTCTTTTACATGGAATGTAGTGCATCAATTTTCTAAATTTGATGATGTATATTGTACAAATTATTTTGATATTAATGAAAAAAAATTAAAACAAAGTAAAGTTATAATTTTTTCACCTGGCCCAGGTTCTCCAAAAGATTATCCATTAACTACAAAAATTTATAATAAATTTAAAGGAAAAAAAAAAATTATTGGGATATGTTTAGGTTACCAGCAAATACTTCATGCAGAAAAAGGAAAAATCGTTCAACAAAAAAAAATTTACCATGGGTACCAGTCAAAAATTAAAATTACGCCTCATAGTAAGATATTTAAAAAAAATAAAATATTTTATGTTGGACGTTATCACTCATTAAAGTTATATGAACCATTTAACTCAAATAGAATTAAGATATCAATGAGATGTTCAAAAACTAATATCGCGATGGGTTTTGAAGATATTAAAAATAAAATTTATGGATTTCAGTTTCATCCAGAATCATTTCTAACAAAAAATGGCGACTTTATTATTAAAAAAATCTTATCTACTTAAAAATCTCAAAGAAACCAAATTTAATGATCTTTGGGATTCTTATGGGATCTTTACGACAATGAGGGTTATTGGGAAAAAAAAAAAGATTTTATTTTTAAAACAACATATAAATAATTTAATTAAGTCAATTAAGATTTATAAACTTAATAGAAAACATTTAAAAAAAAAAATTTTTACAATCATAAATAAGAGTTTAGCCCCCAAAAAAAATTATGATCATTTAATAAGAATAGCTTTAAATAAAAAATTGATATCGATTTCTTTGAGAAAAAGAATTCAAATAACATCAAAATTTAAGTTAAAACTTTTAAATTATAAAAGAATTGACCCTACTCACAAAAATCTTAAATACAAAGTAATTTTATCATTTTTTAAAAAATTCAATAATAGATATTATGATGTTGCACTTTTAAAAAATAATAAATTTTTGGAAACAGGTACATCAAATCTATTATTTATACAAAATAATAAAATATATTCACCTAAAAAGGATTTTTATGCAGGAATAACATTTAAATTTTTTAGAAAAAAAATTAAAATAATATTTAAAGATATAATTATTAATGAAATAAATTTATACGATGAAATAATCTTAGTTGGTTCAGGAAAAGGCGTAACATCTGTATCAGAAATTGAAAAAATAGGTTGGAAAAGAAAAAGTTTTAAATATTATAAAAAGCTTATATCTATATATAAAAATGAAATTAAAAAATTATGAAAAATCCTAACAATCCATGTTTATTTTGTACAATTAAAAAATATGATATAATCTTTGAAGATGAATTCGCTTGTGTTTCTTTTGACACATATCCTGTTTCAAAATTTCATTCGTTAATATTTCCAAAGAGACATATTAAAAATTTTTTTGATCTTACTAATGAAGAATTATTTTCTTGTAATAATTTGATAAAAAAAATTAAAAAAAAAATTGATAAAAAAGATAAAACAATTCTAGGATATAATATTGGATCAAATTCTGGGAAGCATGCAGGCCAATCAATTATGCATTGTCATATCCACTTGATTCCAAGAAGAAAAGGCGATGTGGAGAATCCTCAAGGAGGTGTAAGAGCTGTCATACCAGCAAAACAGCATTATACGCGTAAATCTAAATAAAATTTATGATTTTCTGTTACTTAATGACCAGATTAGAAGGTTGATCTCTTTAATTAACTATACTAAAAACTTTTATCTAAAGGGGGATATTTCTATATGTTTACGGTTAATCCATTTGCAACATTAGCAGAATCTGTATCTCCAATTTTTATGCAATCATTTGTAATATTAATGGTTTTGTTAATTATAATTGGAACACTTTTAGATATTATCCATAAGAAAAATGTAAAGTATTTTTTTGATAATGCAAAAAAAGCAAAACTTTCTGCTACAAAAAATTTAAGTACCAGTGAAAGAATATCTGTCATTTCTAAAACTATAGTTAGCGATATAGCCACAACATCTGAATTAGGAGCAGGCAAAAGAAGAATTGCACATCTTCTTGGTATGTATGGAACAATTTTGTTTTGGACTGGATCAGTAATAATGATTTTTTGTTATTCAAACTCTTCATCCGATACACCATCACTCTGGCCAATCTTATGGCATCTGGGGGCAATCATGACTGTTGTAGGGGGTGGGTGGTTTTGGTTCTTTCTTAGAGTGGATGTTTATTCGGAGGCACAACCATGGTATAGAATTATTAAAGCAGATTTATTTGTGCTTGCATTAATTGCATCATCTTTAACAGGGTTAATTTGGTCATACTTGCTATCTTTAAATTTAGGGGACCGATGGGATGATAAAGTTTTTTTAGCTTTGTTTATCATTTCAAATTTGGTTTTATTTGGAGGCGTATATTGGTCAAAATTTGCCCATATGTTTTATAAACCAGGAGCAGCAATACAAAAAAACTTAGCAGAAGCTGACGGTTCCAGAGACAATTTGCCACCTGAAGCAGATGCCCCAAAACAATTTGGATTAGGTATAACAAGGGAAGATCCTAAACATTACTAATGAAAGGAAATAAATAAAACTATGTCAACTTTTGTATACATGACCAGATGTGATGGATGTGGTCACTGTGTAGATATTTGTCCATCAGATATTATGCACATAGACGAAACTATTAGAAGAGCAAAAAATATTGAACCCAACTTTTGTTGGGAATGTTACTCATGTGTTAAAGCTTGCCCAAATCATGCTATCGATGTTAGAGGTTACGCTGATTTTGCACCAATGGGTCATAGTGTTAGAGTTAGAAGAGAAGAAGAAAAAGGAACTATCTCTTGGAAAATTAAATTTAGAAATGGAACTGTTAAAGATTTTGTATCGCCAATCACAACTAAGCCTTGGGGTAAATTTATACCAAAACTAGCAGAAAAAGATAAACCTAATCAAGGTGAAATAAATTCTCAAATTCTTTATTCTGAACCAGAAGGTTTGAATACAAAAAAAGAATTACCAAAAGTTGATAAAAGTGCATTTAAAAAAGGTGTTTACTATTAATGGCAAAAACTATTTTTGAAGACTGCGATATACTTGTTGTTGGTGGAGGAATGGCGGGTACAGGAGCTACATTTGAAGCCAGACATTGGGGTAGAGACTTAAAAATTGTATGCGTGGAGAAAGCTAACATAGACCGTAGTGGTGCTGTTGCTCAAGGTCTTTACGCTATTAACTGTTATATGGGAATGCAATGGGGAGAAAACCAACCAGAGGATCATGTACGTTACGCAAGGAATGATCTTATGGGTCTTGTCCGAGAAGATCTAGGTTATGATATGGCAAGACACGTAGACTCAACAGTTCATATGTTTGATGAATGGGGACTGCCAATGATGAAAAATAAAGAGACTGGCAGATACCAAAGAGAAGGCAAATGGCAAATCATGATTCACGGTGAAAGCTATAAACCAATTGTAGCCGAAGCCGCAAAAAAATCTGCAGATAAAATTTATAATCGTATAATGATTACCCATTTATTAATGGACGAAAACAAAGAGAATAGAGTTGGTGGAGCTGTAGGTTTCAATATGAGAACTGGAGATTATCACGTTTTTCGTTCTAAAACTGTAATAGTTGCTGCCGGTGGTGCTTCACATATATTTAAGCCAAGAGCAGTTGGCGAGGGCATGGGAAGAACTTGGTATGCTCCGTGGAGCAATGGTTCAGCATACGCACTTCCTATAGCTGCAGGGGCAAAAATGACACAAATGGAAAATAGAATAGTTCTTTGTAGATTTAAAGACGGTTATGGACCAGTTGGAGCTTATTTTTTACATTTAAAAACTTATACACAAAATGCTAAAGGCGAAAATTACGAAAAGAAATGGTACGAACAAACAAAAAAACTTGTTGGAGAATATATAGATCATCATCCAACACCTACATGTTTAAGAAATCATGCATTTATTCAAGAAACAATAGCTGGCGGTGGACCTATTCATATGGTCACAAAAGAAGCTTTTCAAGATCCACATTTGGAAACTGTAGGATGGGAAAACTTTCTTGGTATGACAGTTGGACAAGCTGTTGTCTGGGCATCTCAAAATATTGACCCCAAATATACTAATCCCGAACTAACAACATCTGAGCCATATGTAATGGGTTCTCATGCGACTTGTTCTGGTGCATGGGTAAGTGGGCCCGAGGATATTTCCCCACCTGAATATTTTTGGGGATATAATAGAATGACTACAGTTGAGGGATTATTTGGAGCAGGAGATACAGTCGGAGGAAGTGCGCACAAGTTCTCTTCTGGCTCATTTACTGAAGGGCGTTTAGCAGCAAAAGCAGCAGTAAAATATATTGAAGAAGAAAAAGCAAAAAATATTAATGTAAGTGAAAAACAATGCCAAGAATTTAAGAAAATAATATTTAAACCTCTAGAAAATTATACCGTTGGTAGGAATGAGATAACTGGTGGTACAGTTTCACCAAGTTATATTTCTCCTATACAGGGTTTGCAGCGCCTACAAAAAATTATGGATGAGTATGTAGGAGGCATTTCTTATAACTATATGACAAATGAAAACACTTTAAAAAGAGGCTTAGAATTACTGCAGTGGTTGCAGGAAGATCTCGAAAATGTTGGTGCAGAAGATTATCATCAACTAATGAGAGCATGGGAACTTAAACATAGAACTCTAACATCTCAGTGTGTAACTGAGCATACACTTTTTAGAGAAGAAACACGTTGGCCAGGATATTATTATAGAGGTGATTTTATGAAGCTTGACGATGAAAACTGGCATTGTTTAACTTTGTCTCGGAGAGATCCACAAACAGGAAAGTTTACAATGGAGAAAGCGCCCGTCTATCACATTATTGATGATAAAAAAGAAGAAAAAGAAGCTTCCTAGACTAATAAATGAGTCTTCTTGAAAAATCCGATGAAGAATTAATAAAAATAGCTGAACCAATTTGGAATAATCTTATTAAGTCATCAAATATTAAGGACTATGGAGGTTTTACAAAAGATTTTTCTTCACAAATGCTTTACGGGGCCAATGAAGTAGAACTCGGAAAACAGTGGGCAAATAATGATTTAATCTCTTCCTTGGCAGAAAACTATAAAGCATTTGGGTGTCTAAGAAGAGGTCTTTACGTGACTATACTCTACAAACAAAAAAGTACCAAGATCTCAGGTGATTTTCTAGGAAGGCTCGTATTAGGTGAAGAAGGGGGAGCTGTAAAAGTATTTGGTGCTACAATATTTTAAAAAAAATTTTAGAAAAAAATCTTGCAAAATTGTTTTTATAGGTGTAACTAAAAACATGCTTAATAAATTTAACAATCAATTTAAATCGATAATTAAGCAAATTCCAAATTTTCAATCCTTTTTGACCGGCAAAGCCATTTTGTATTTTGGACTACTCACCTATTGGGTAATAATATTGTTTGGAACTTTTCTAAATATATAATCAATTAGTTGACAATAATATTTAAGAGGAATAACAAGTAATTATGGAGTTTTTTCTTCCAATTGCAGAAGTATATGTAAGTCTTCCATTAATATTTTTATTAAGTTTAGTAGTAGGAGTTCTGTCAGGTTTATTTGGAGTTGGGGGTGGTTTTTTAATGACTCCTTTTTTAATCTTTTTAGGTATTCCACCAGTTTATGCCGTTCCTAATGAAGCAAATAATATTTTGGGAACCTCAATATCTGGATCAACTACGCACTACTTAAAAGGAACCTTAGATTATAAAATGGGATTAATGATAGTTGTTGGAGGAACTGTTGGAACTATTTTAGGAATTATAACTTTTACTTATTTTCAAGATATTGGAAAAATTAATATTGTTATATCCCTGGCGTATATGTACATACTAGCAATTATTGGAACAATGATGCTTGTTCAGGGAGTCACCGAAATTGATAGAGCAAGAAAAAAAATAATTGTTAAAAAAAAATTACATGACCATTATTGGATACATGGACTTCCATTTAGAATGAGATTTAAAAAATCAAAATTATATGAAAGTATTTTTACACCAATTATTATTGGGTTAATAGTAGGGTTTATTGCAGCAATAATGGGTGTTGGTGGAGCATTTATTTTAGTACCTGCCATGATTTATATTATTGGAATGCCAACCAAACTAATACCAGGCACATCTTTATTTGTTACTATTTTTGTGAGCGCAATAGTGACAATACTTCATGCATTTAATTATGGATCAATAGATTTAATTTTAGTTACAGT
>MDTA01119442.1_pt1 | contig 11977 bp, 6 predicted proteins | sample 811151 | NCBI WGS metagenome assembly MDTA01 (sample SAMN05326648, study PRJNA326480) | marine metagenome | isolation source: seawater | place: Indian Ocean: South | collected 2010 | reverse complement strand
TTTTGAAATATAATATGTATTTTAGGTCTCCACATATCTTAAAATCACTAAAACATAATTTTAATATTATGTAATTTGAAAACACAATGAGTTTTTTTTCTAGCTTACTTAAAAAACGTAATTTAAATCATCATGACTTAATGCCGTTATGGAAGTCTAACCTCAATAATGAAGAGGTAAATGATTTAATAAACATTTTACAATCAGCTACTTTAGATAATTTAGACCCTCGAGACCTTGCATTGTATTATGCAATTTGGTGGCAAAAAAGTTATAATGGAGGTATCCCAAGTAAGCAAAAAGTATTTGAATCACTAGAAGGTCATATTAGTTACTTTTTTGATGAAGAAGACTTTTACTTGACTGCTAGAACAGGTGCTAGTAGTCTAGGTGTGTCATGGATTAAAAAACAAAATACACTTTACTTTAAGACCTTATTACTTCAAGGAGGTTTACCATTAAAGCATATATCAGAAAATCAAGGAAAATATAAAGCTTTTCTTGTAGCTGTTTTAGAGGAACAACCAGAAACAATAGAAGATTTTATTTTCAAAACACATATTACCAATCTCTTACCTAAATCAAGTCAAAATGATATTATTTATGAAAACTGCTTTGAGATTGTAAAATCAATTTTGAATGACGATGGCTTATACGATGAGTTGCTAGATTCTGAGGAATCTATTAAAGAAATAACAAGCTTTTTAAAAATTAAAAAAGCATCCTTAAAGAAAAAAGTTAGAAAATCTAAACCAAAGAACTACTGGTTATTAAGTAAAATAGATGATGAATATAAAATTCGTTTAAGACTTGGTCTTGCTGATAGATACACAAACCAATCACTAACTAATATTTTAGGATTCGAAGCTACTAGTAGAGCTTATGAATTTTATTTGGATGATAATCTTATTTGTATTTTCCGTAAAATGACTAATGGTCATTATAAAACAGATTGGTATAATCAAGGGATTATAGAATGGAATATTTCTGAAGGCTTGCCATATACTTATGTTATAGTAGATGGTCGTAAATCTGAGATAACAGATTTTATTCAAACTATACCGAACACAGAAAAACCTAGTCTATGGTCTAAATACAATGATGAAGACTGGAGGCTAATTAAAGGGACTACTACTTTGAGTCAGGAAGCTGCAATATTATTTCCTTCCAATTGGTGTAGCAATATTCCTTCCTCTAAGCTCCCTTTGTATGAGGAGAATCTAAATTGGTTGTGTTTTGAAGGAGAGGCGCAAATGAAATCAAATGATGGAGAAATCATATCTTATTTAAGCGGAGTAAATTCTTTTGATTGGATCATACAAAGTAATAAGCCTAAATGGATTCTTAAATCAAATTTGCCAATTGTTCAGAGTGTCCCAAAAGTGCTTATATATGATGATGACGGTACTTACATTAATAAAAATCTTTATAAAATTTCTGTTAGAAAGCATAATACCCAAGATGACTGGAAATATATTTCTGATCTAAAATTTATAAGTACAGGGTGTTTTGATTTAAGAATTGAAAAAGGTGATCTTACAGCTTACGATGTGTTTTTCAACATTGGGAAACTTCACGCTAAATTTAGTGATCAATCAATACATTCAGCTAAAATTGAATTCATAAATCCAGATGATTTTAATTTTAAATTACATGAATCAACTCTAATACAGATATCCAGTGAATCAAATTGTTTTCATTTAAATGTAAATAGTGAGTTTTTGAAAATCCCTACTCGTGTAAAATTAGATATTGGTTATTCTGGAGAAAAGAATTTATCAGTTGACTTAGTCTCGCCTTTTCAAGGAATGGCTATTACAGATGAAAACGGGAATATAATTAATCCGGAGCAGTCCTTGTCTTTAGCTAACCTATACGGAATGCGAATTATAAGTACTCCAAATGTAGAAACTCTCTTAAAGATTAAAAATACTTTACAGCCTGATGTTATAATAAATAAGGAAATTAAAGAAAGTACACAACAAGTAATATCATTTAAAGATGAAATATTAAGGTTGTTTTACTTAGCCGATGCTATGGACCATAGAAATTCAGTTACGCTCGAACTCTCTGAAGGAAGAATTAATAAGGAGAAATTTAAAATTTCAGGTTTTAGTCATACACTTGATGTTACTAATCAATTAGATAGGAGTGTAAGTTTATTAGATACTGATGATAAACTTGAATTATTTGCAGTAACATTAAGTACTAAAATAGAGGATATTTTTGTTGTACCCCTAATGGGAATCGATAAAGCATATCAGATTCCAGAGAAAATTACTTCAGATCAAGTTATAGTGATTTCATCAAAAAATGATAAGTGTAAGCTTATGCCTCGTTTTGTTAGTGCAAGCCATTTTGATTCTGGTATTGATAAAATGGAGCGAATTGATAATTACCATTTAGAATTATCGCAATCTAGCTTTAAAGATAATATTTGGCTTCAGGTATTGAAATATTTCAATATTTGTTTGCAATATGATATTCCATTTTCAACTTTTGACCAGTTAAGAGCGATTTCAAGAAGTTCGAATGTTGCTTCAAGAGCCTTCTTTTTTATAGGAGTCAATCAATATGATCCTGATGATTATATTCAAAAAGCAATACCAGAGATGGAGAGAGATTTGGGCTTTTGTTTTCACTGGATAACAAAAAGCAACTGGGAGAACTCAATAAATGAAATAAATGATTACACAGATAATAAATATTTTGAGCAGATTATTAATTTGATTTCATCATACATGGAAGAGATAGGTTTACAACAGCTCTTTAATTATATAACTGGTAATGATTTTGATTCAGAGAATATTTCCCAAACAATCATACGCAACTTAAGGGCTCAGTTAGGAGAGCGTGTTTTAAATGAACTTCCGAGAAAAAGTCCAAGAATTAGTAGTTATTATGGTGTAAATTTTGACCATCATTCTCATGTGAGATTGTTATTTCAGTCTCCTGTAGCTGTTGCTGAATCAATTATGGGTATTCAAACAAATTTCCCAATTTGGGGAGGAGAAGAGCAAAGAAAGGAAATAAGGAGAAACATTCAGTACAGTCAATATCTGTGTGGTTTATATCCACAAACAGATTTTTACAATAAAACAATTTTACACGTTTTGAAAAACAGTTAAGCATGAATTTCCAAGAATTTTATAAGAAAACAGAAAATAGATTAACTGATTCGATTCTTTCTCTTTGGTCTACTGGAGATAAAGAGATGCAAGATTATTTTAAATATTTAATTGCTCAAGAACCGATAATTTCAAAGACAATTTTTCAAAATACATTCCCTTGGAAGCCAGCCAATATTTCATTTAAGGAAACAACTGATATTTTTCAAAAAGAATTTATTAAAGCGCTTGCTACAATTAAGAACGAACAATTTCAGTTTCCATATGATAGAAAGCCATATAAGCATCAATTGGAAAGCTGGGATGCCCTTCTTAATCAAAATAAATCTATTGCTGTTACCACTGGGACTGGTTCGGGTAAGACAGAATGTTTTATGCTTCCAGTATTACAAGATATTCACAAGAATTGTAAAAATGGTAAGGGTATTAATGCTATATTTTTGTATCCATTAAATGCTTTGATTGGTAGTCAAAGAAAACGAATGCATGCTTGGTGTTCAGCATTAGATGGGGTGCGGTATGCATTATTAACAGGAGGTACTGCAAATACATCAAATTTCAAGGATAATAAAAAGGCATTACCTGAACTAATTTCAAGAGATCAAATCCGAAAATCTCCGCCTCAAATATTGTTCACAAATCCAACAATGTTAGAGTACATGTTAGTTAGAAATGCAGATGTTCCAATTCTAGAAAAATCGAATGGAACATTACGATGGATTTTATTAGATGAAGCACACACTTTAACAGGTTCTAAAGCAGCAGAAATGGCACTACTCATACGTAGGGTTGTTACTGCATTTAATGTGAATATAAATGATATTCGTTTTGCAATAACTTCAGCAACGGTTGGCAGTGGAGATGTAAATGCTCTAAAGAAATTTATGGCTGACTTATGTGGGATAAGTCAAACACAAATAGTTGTAATTGAAGGTAACAGAGTCAATGATCAAATCGAAGACAAAAATATAGAAGACTTATCTGGAACTCTAACAAAAAATAAAATTATAGAATTAAGAAGGAAATTTCTTAAATCTGCTGCCTTAAGTCAGTCTGAAATTGGAAAGGTTCTTAACATATCAGATAAGTACGAACAGCTTGAAGCTGTAGATTGTTTGGCTGATGAAAAAAATCTATTACCAGTTAGAGGTCATTTCTTTACAAGAGGGATAGGTGGAGTTTATTCTTGTACTAATTCAAAATGTGATAAACACAAAGCTCACATCCCTACAAAAGTGATTGGGCCATTGGTTACAGTTGCAGGGAAGAAATGTACATGTGGTCATCCCTTATTAGAGTTAATTTCCTGTAAAAGCTGTGGTGTAATGATGTTAGAAGGTGAGATACATAAAGAGAAAAATGATAAAAAAAGTATCCGTAAAGTATTTCAAAAAACAAGTATTGGTTATGAGGCTTTTAATATAGAATATGAAGAGGATCAAAGTGAAGATATTAAAATAAATGAGAGTAATTCATCAGTAAGGTTTCTAAAAAATAGTCCTGATCTAAAGCTCAAAGACTTTCCTACAGAACCTTGTAGTATATCAAAAGATAATGAAATAATCACAGGAAAGGATTTATTAATGATTGAAGACACAATTTGTCCTTGCTGTGGTAATGATAAAGATCCTATACACTACAGAATTTCTTCAGTATTTACAAATCGTATTTTGTCAGATATTGTTTTAGATCAAACCAGGAATGCTGAAATTATTACAGGTAATACACTATACAAAGGTCGTAAATACATTTCTTTTACAGATAGTCGTCAAGGAACAGCAAAAATATCTGCATTGATTAATATTGATGCAGAGAGTAATTGGATACGTTACCAAACCTATCATTTTTTGTTGAAAAAATTACGTAAAAATCAAGAATCTAACAGTCTTAAAGAGCTAATAGAAGAGAGAGAGTATTTAATTAAAGAGTTAAAAACTATTCCTCCATTTCTGATAAAAAAAAGACAAAAAGAAATTGATGACTTAACTATTAGAATAGACAGTGGTGGCGGTCAGTTACTCTCTGCCAGTAGGGCTTCATGGTCAGAGATCATAACTTTTATTAAGACTAAACATGAATTTAAATCACTATTCAAGAAAGCCGCTAGAGGAGAAAATATAGGACTTCAAGGCGAAACTTATGCCAAGTCCCTTCTTTTTGATCAGTTTTCTAAACGACTACCAAGGGAAAGGTCTTTAGAGAATCTAGGTCTTGTGAATATTGTTTATCCTAGTCTAGAAAATCAAACCCTACCAGATATAGCTAAAACTCTTGGCATCACAAAAGAAGAGTGGTCTGATATTTTAAAAATTGCTGGCGATTATATTCTACGTAATAGAATACATTTTTTCTTTGATGATCAAATGAGAGCTTTTACTTCAAAATTTTACCGCTCTGAACTATTATACCCATCTAATACATCTGTGGAAAAGGTTTCAAAATGGCCATTGTTTAATTCAAAATCAATTAGACAATCTCGTCTTATATTACTTATTTGTGCGGGTCTTGGGTGGCATAAAAAAGAGGATATAACTTCAATACAACAAGATCAATTAAACGATCTATTAGAGGAAATTTGGAGCGTTTTAAGGATGAAACTTTTAACCCAAGATAATGAAGGCTACAGGTTAAATATTGAAGAAAAAACCCAATTAGAAATCGGAGGTAATCAATTTTTATGTCCTATTTCTAATAGATTGATCAATACTTCTTTTAGAGGTTTCTCTCCTTGGATAAAAGGAAATCTCACTCCTGAGAATATTTCATTATATAAAATAGAACACAATAAAGATCATCAATTTAAAGCTTTTGAGTACCCATATCATCTAACTGATGAAAATATAAAAGTTGAAAAAGACATAGTCGATAAGTGGATAAATACAAATAGTAATCTAGCCAAGGAAAAAGGTTTGTGGAATAATCTATATCATAAAGTATTTGATTTCAGTAAACTATACCTTGCTGGTGAGCATTCTGCGCAACAACACTCAAAACGTTTAGATGAGTTAGAGGCACAATTCGAAAATGGAGAAATAAATATATTAAGTTGCTCAACAACCATGGAAATGGGTGTCGATATTGGCGGGATTTCTGCTGTAGTAATGAGTAATGTTCCTCCTATGCCAGCAAACTATCTACAAAGGGCCGGTCGAGCGGGTAGACGTTCTGAAAATAAATCATTAGCGCTTACGTTTTGTGCCCCAAACCCAATAGGATTGAGAACAATGGACAACCCTAAATGGGCTCTAGAGCATAAGATTGCTCCCCCGATGTTAGCTTTCGATAGCAAGGCAATTGTTGAGAGACACGTGAATTCACTTTTGTTTGGTATTTATATTCGGGAAAAAATCAATAAATCTAGAGGTCTTAGCATTAAAGAGATTATTGAGGTTTTCTTTATTGATGGAACACCAACTATCGCAGAAAACTTTTTAAAGTGGCTAGGAAACATAGATTTTTCCAATCAATTAAAAGAAGCACTAGATACCTTAGTAAAAGGAACTCTGCTCGAATCAATTAGTTCGAAACAGTTAGTAGAGCTTGTTATTGATAGCTTTCAATTGGTTGTTAGTAGTTTGAGAAAAGAGTTAGAAGGTTATGATAAGAAGCTTTCTGAGTTGGAGGAAGAGTATGGTAACAATAGTACTGCTTACCGAACAGTTGATCGTCGTAAAAAACTGCTTCTCAAAAAATTTGTATTAACTCACCTAGCAGAAGTTGGTTTTTTACCAAATGCTGGGCTTCCAACTGGTATTGTAGATTTTGAAAAACAATCAGTCCAAGACTTAAAGCGTGAACAAAACAGTCAAATAAAAGAAAATCCAAGCTATCCAATTACGCGAGCACTAACAGAATTTTCTCCTGGTAATAATATTTTAATAGATGGTTTAAATTATCAATCTGCGGGTATTATAATGAGAAATAATTATGGAGCATCTGGTCAAAGAAATGTAATTCAAAATTGCACATCATGCGGTTTTCAAAGACTTTTAGATGTTTCTGATGGTATTTCTGATGATTGCCCAAAGTGCAATACGGAAAATTCTTTTGTAGGAATAGATCTTGGTAATGCATCTGGTAAATTCACAGAGCTAGTTGAACCAGTTGGTTTCGCTACAGACATATTCAAAGATGCTATTAGAGCTGTTTCTCAAAAATCTAAGCCACAATACCTTGAACCAATATTATTAAATATAGATCCTTGGAACCCAAATCAAACTAGTTATTTAGATTTCAGAACAAGTGAAAAACAAACACAAGCTCAAATTTTATTTTACAATACTGGTAATGGACAAGGATATAGTTTATGTTTAGATTGCGGAAGGGTAGAAACAGATTCAGATAAACTGTTAGGGCACAGAAGACTTAGAGGTGGAAAAAATGATGAGAGTGGAAGTGTTTGTTCTTCAAAAAATGTGAAGCATAATATTATTTTAGGGAGTCGATTTAACACTGATTTTACAGAAATTCGATTGACAAATAATGATGGATCTTTTATAAATGACAAAAAGTTAGTCTATACGTTAGGTGTTATTTTCAAAAAATCATTGGCTGAATATCTTGCTATTGAAGAGTCAGAGCTTGGTTTTGGGGTAAAAAAATACAAAAACCACCAAACTATTTTTATTTATGATAGTGCAAAAGGTGGTGCTGGATATGCGTCACAATTCAATTTGTTTACTAGAGAAATACTCAAAAACGCCTATTCTGTTTTAAGTAATTGTTCTTGTAATCAAGCAGCGTGTACCAAATGTTTAGTAGATAGAGCTACACAATGGCATATCGATGACTTAGATAGTGCAGCTGCAATTGCTTGGTTAAAAAAGGCAACTTCGAATCAATTACCTGAAGAGCTTCAAGGTAAAGATCCTGAATTTTCTACAATATTCGGTAGTCTTTTAGATGAAATAAATAGTCAAAATTACCATTATGGCTTAAAAGAAATAAACATTCATGTAAATGCCAATTGTAGTGAATGGCAACTAGAAAACCTCGAAACCTTTGAACGTTTAAAAAGAAATAATTGTCAAATTAATTTTATTGTTGAAGGAGATATTGCCTACGCGAACAATCAAGAAAAAGTCACGGTATTACTTTTAGCAAGCAACTATAATATCAGAAAGGGGAAAAATGATAAGATAAATTCTTTTCCTATTCACCTTTCTTTAACACTTGAAAATAATACTCACATAAGTTACGTCTCAAAGGAGTCATATATGAATATTGAGGATGATTGGTCGGTAAATGCCCAAGAAAACTTTTATAAAGTTTCGGTTGACTCAATACAAGAATATAAAGTCCTTAAAGCACCAGAATTTAATCAAAGTAATTTATACGAATCTAAGATAGAAACAATTCCAGGTAGACGATGTCAAAGTAATGAACTGGCAAAATTAATGTTAGACAATTTAAATGATTCTATCGATTTTGTTGAAAAGGTAAAAGGTCACAGTTTCAAAGTATCTTATCTTGATAAATTTAACTTGTCTGAGTTTTCAATGCGTCTAATCTTGCAGTTTGTTAATCAATTAAAAATTCTGTGCGATATAGAGGTAGAAACTTTAGATATTAATTTAACTAGTGATGTATTTAAAACTAAAAATCCTCAAACACCTTTTTATATTATCAAAAATTATAAAACCATAAGTGATTATGAGTATGATTTAAAACAATTAGACCCAAATTACAGTTTTGATTTGCAATTAAATAAAGTTGAGAAACTTCCGCACTATAGATGTTTAGTATTTAAGTCCGATACAATTTCTTTTAATATTCGAATTGATGGTGGAATTGCTCACGGATTAAAGCCGGTAGATTTTTTAGAGTCAGAAAAGATGTCTTATAAAAATGAATTATTTGAAATACGTAAAGATGTTACTCACGATTTAATTTATACTATAAATATTGAGAAATAAAAGCTACACCTCTCTCTTCATCTTTTTATTCTGCTTTGACAATTAATTAAAATATTATAGCAAAATCGAACGTCAATATAGGTGTTATAGTTTTATGCACTGTTGAACTTTCCCTTGCACAATAATATATAATTCAACTCTAACACCATTTTTTTTAATATTATCAATATTGGATTGCCAGAACTCAATTTCATCATTATCATGTTTATCTGTTACAATAATAGCATGCTTGACTTTGTTAATACATTTCCCTTGACAATGCTGAATAAATAATTTCATCATTTCTGGGAATTTAATTTTCCCTTTTTTCAGAGTAACACTTTTACCAGTCAGAGACATAAAATAAGCAACTTCCTGACAAGGACCTTTATGGTCTGATGGATAGAAATTAATACTTGTTCTATTTCCTCCACTACCCATTTCATCTCTTATGTCATGGAAAAGATAGTCGAAAATTTCATTGAAAGATTTGAATTTGCGATCTGATGAAAAGGCGCAACTGATTATATCTTGTAATAAATCCATATTTAATTTATTCTGGTTATTTGCTAATGTAAACAAAATTCAATTGTTTAATAAAAAATAAAATCTGATATATCAATACAAGTAAATTGATAGTATTCTCCAAACTCTATATCGTCACAATAGCAGGATACAAGTATGGTAGGAAAATGATTTATCTCATCTCTTATTTCTTTTTCCCATTTTCCCCCAAAAAACTTTATTGCTTTAGAGAGATCTTCTTCATTTTTAATTAAAAAAAATTAAAAGAATAAGTATAGATATCAAAGAGGTTTGGATGTCAACTAGACCCTATTTCTACAAAAATAAAAAAGCCTACACAAGGAAGATCAAGCATAAGTCAAAATAGATTGTGCAGTTACATCGCACAATTAGTATTTAATATTGCAGAACCGATTAATAACTAAAAAATTTATTGATAGTATGAAGAAAAGCAAGCTCAAGACAATTTATAACAAGTCATTTACTTATGTCCTTCCCATGTTAGGTAAGGCTCTAAATATTAATCCTTCAGATGTGAGTGCTTGCTATATTGGCGATAGTTATACTAATGATTTTGCTGGACACATTTTATTGATTTTTCATGACGAATTCCTAAAACAAAATAAAGACTCATTAATGAAAAATGATTTGTTCAAGGATACATACATGCATATTGAACACGAAAAACAAATTTTTGTTTTTAGAGTGCCAGATGAGCATAAAGATGATTTTCAAAAATATTTAGATGGACGGTATTCGAGATTAAAGAAGTCTTATAAACTTGAAATTTTAACCTTCCACGATGTTGCAAAAAATTCTTCTGTCTTTCATGTGTTGACAAGAAATAAAACTCTTCGAAGAAGAATGCAAAATAAGTTAAACGTATCCATTGGTGAAGATCTGGAGCTTTGCTCAAAACCTGATATTCAATTTGAATATTATTCTATTAATCATTTTATAAAACCATCCAGAAAGATGAGTGTAAATGCAGTAAAAAGAGTTGCTAAAACTAATGATACCAGTAAACTATCAAGTGTAGTTGGTGTTAATTCTGACGGCACCTTAATTCATCTAGTCAATAATCGAGAGATAGTTGGCCTAAGAATAAACAAAAGTCAAATGAAAACTTACAATTTCTATAAAATCATATTATTTAAAACTAAACCACTAAGAAAATGAAAGAGGACAATTCAGTATTTCAGTCAAGCAAATTAAACCTAGTAGACGTTCAGACTTCAGGAGCTATTACAATAGCTCAAGTAAAGTATGACACTAAGGTAATTCCTGATATCATCAGTTTACATAAAGCATTTGAATTAGGTTATGTTATTGTTAAAGAACTACCAAGTGAAAGAGTAAATAGCATAGAACTGGAAAACACCTCTAGTAAATTCGTTTTCATTTTAGATGGAGATATTCTTAAAGGTGCAAAACAAAATAGAGTTGTAAATACATCTGTTTTGGTTGCTCCTAAATCAAAGATTATACTTCCGGTTAGCTGTGTTGAAGAGGGGCGTTGGAGATTTAATTCAGAAAGTTTTAGACCTTCTGATGAGGTTGCTCATAAGTCAATAAGATACTCTAAGCTTAAGACTATATCAGAGTCGCGAGTTAAAAATAATGTTAGTTTTTCAGCTGATCAGAGCGACGTGTGGAGAAATGTAAGCATGTGTAGCGCTAAATTAGATATAGATTCTCCAACAGAATCTCATTCGGATTCATTTGAATATTTCAAAGATGAATTTGAAGACCTAACAAAAGAATTCTCACTTGATACAAATGCAAATGGCCTATTTGTTTTTATAGGAGGGAGGCTGTCTGGATGTGAAATATTCAATAGTAAAGAGCTTTTAGAAGATTATTTTGGCAAGATCATTAAGTCTGTTGCTATGGATGGTAAAATGAAAAATAAAAATTCTGTTAATGAGTTAGAAAAACCCGTTGAGACGAAAATTATCATAAAAAAAGCAATGCAGGAGTTTCAAAAATGTATAGAAAATGCAACAGTAAGTCAAGGACTGGGTGTTGGTCAAGAAACTAGATTAAACAATGATGATAAGTCATATTACAGTCTAGTTCATGAAAATGAAATTATTCATCAAACAATTATAACTGCTGATTAATAAATGACAGGATACAAACTTTACTTAGAAATTTTAATTAACGATCATCTAATTGATGCATATCAGAGCGTAATATATGGAGATAAAAAAGATCAATTTTTAAATTAATTTATATGGGAGACATAAATATAAAGTTCAAAAAAATTGTAGATATAGTTAATTCAGAGGGGCCAATATCTGAGTTGTATTCTCATGGTGATGACTACTGGGTAAAATTAAAATTAAACTCTTTTAAAGAGTTTATTTTCTTCCGGGTAGAGTTTAGTAATCTAGTTGACTTTATTACAAATATTACAAATCTGAATGG
>MDTA01087097.1_pt1 | contig 11977 bp, 10 predicted proteins | sample 811151 | NCBI WGS metagenome assembly MDTA01 (sample SAMN05326648, study PRJNA326480) | marine metagenome | isolation source: seawater | place: Indian Ocean: South | collected 2010 | reverse complement strand
GGCATCAAGATGGATGCCATCCGCGCTTTTGTACATGGCACGACCATCGCCACTAACGCGTTATTGGAGCGCAAGGGGGCCAACACGGCACTCGTGACTACACGGGGCTTCCGTGACGTGCTGGAAATTGGTAAAGGACGTCGCCTGGTGGGTGGACTGTTCGACGCGGACTGGCAGCGCCCGCCGCCGCTGGTCTTGCGCGACAAGCGTTTTGAGCTGGACGAGCGAAGCGCCGCGGACGGCACCGTGCTGGTTACGCCCGATGAGAGTGCGCTGGAGTGCCTCACCGCGACGTTCGCGAGCCTGGGCATCGAATCGATCGCCGTTGCGTTCGTCAATGCATATGTCAATGCCGACAACGAAAAGCTCGCGGCTGCACGACTGCGCACGCTGTTGCCAGCGGTGCCCGTATCGGAGTCGGCGGCGTTAACGCCAGAGAGGGGCGAATTTGAACGCACCTCAACCTGTGTCCTCAACGCGTATCTGACGCCGGTGATGCGCACCTATCTGGCCACGCTCGCGAGTGAGCTTGAGGAAGGTGGTGTCCGCGCCAGTATCAACATCATGGGGTCGAACGGCGGCGCAATGACACTCGCCACCGCGAGTGACCGCTGTGCCGCAACGTTTTTGTCCGGGCCAGTAGGTGGCGTAGGCGGCGCACTCAGAATTGCGGGCACGGCGGGCATACAGGACTTCATCACGTTTGATATGGGCGGTACCAGCACCGATGTGGCGCTCGTCAAGGACGGCACGCCGCGCATGGCTTATGACAATCAGATAGATGCCTACCCGCTGCAGATGCCGCAACTGGATATTCACACCATTGGTGCTGGCGGTGGCTCGCTGGTCTGGGTGGCAGCCGACGGTACGTTGCAGATTGGCCCGCAGAGCGCCGGCGCGCTGCCTGGCCCTGCGTGTTACGGGCGCGGAGGTACACGCCCCACCATCTCGGATGCCAACCTGTTATTGGGTCGCCTGCCGACGGAGCGCCCGCTTGCGGGCGGTCTGGTATTGGATGATGTCGCGGCCAGTGATGCGTTCGCGCGCGTCGCAGCGGACCTGGAAACAGATGACATCACCGGCCTCGCGAGCGGCGCGCTGTCGGTTGCCGTCGCGAAGATGGCGGGTGCCGTCCGCGAAGTGTCGGTGCATCGTGGTTTTGACCCACGCGACTTTGTGCTGGTGCCATTTGGCGGCGCCGGGCCGATGCACGGATTTGCGGTAGCGGAGGAACTCGGGATGGGGACAGTACTCGTGCCGCGCTTTCCCGGGCATCTGTCCGCGCTCGGGCAAATGCTGGCTGACCAGCGCCGCGATTTTGTCCGCTCCTGGGGCGGACGCCTCAGCCAGTTGACACTTGCAGATTTGGAAGAGGTCGCTGGGTCTTTGCAAAGCGAAGGGGCCGCGGTCCTGGAGGCTGAAGGGCTGACGCAGGAGCGGCACCAGTTCGATTTCACGCTGGATATGCGTTATGCCGGGCAATCGTTCACGTTGTCGGTTCGCTGGTTGCGTGCCGACGAAGGGTTGGATGAGTTGCGTGCTCGCTTTGACGGCTTGCATGAAGCGACATTTGGTTACGCGGACGCTGATAACGACGCTGAAATTGTCAATGTCCGGCTGGTTGCCACGGGCATCGTGGACAAGCCTGTGCTGAGTGCGCCGCGAGATACCATGGAAGTGTCCCACCTTGGCACCCGCAACGTCTGGTTTGTACGAGCTGATACCGCTGCTGAAGATGCCGCCGGCTGGGTGGAGACGCCAATCTACGCACGCGACGGCCTGACGGCCGGACAGGCATTGGATGGGCCTGCGATTGTCGAGGAGGCGGGCGGTACCACGATCGTGCCGCCAGGCTGGCGGGTCAATGTGATGGAAGGCGGGACCTTGTTGTGTCGACGGAGCGCCGATTGAGGCGTGTCTTTTAATCTCTCACGGCATGACAACTTGAAGGCTGTTCTGTTTGTCGCATTGCTGCTGGCTCATGCGATTGTGTCGGCGACCGAGTTTGTGCCGGATCAGCGTGTCGCTGACGCCTGGCGCAACCTCGCGCATCGGGCATCCCCGAGCCCCACTATCGCCACAGCTGGATGGTTGGACGCAGGTGGCATTCATCGCGTCGAGGCGCGCATCCCACCAAGCTGGTTTGTGGCGTCCACACGCTCGGGTTGGGATGTTGAGGCCGTGGTCGAATATGTGGAGTCGTTGTCGCGCGCATTTGGCCGCTGCAATATCGAGGTTGCGCGCTCGCCGCTGGTCATCCTCGAGAACTTCTCCGGCGATGCAGAAGGAGAAGTCGACGAGCGCACGTGGGACAGTGGCGTACATTTCGACAACCTGCCAAAGAATCTTGCCTGGGTCGTGTTGTTTGCTGATCGCATCAAGTCCCCATTTGCGGGCGCGTCGATCGGTTGGCGCGCTGTATTTAACCGTCGCGTAGCGCACGTCATCATCGCGCGCCACGACCAGTTTGGTCGGACCTACGAGCCCAAATGGACCTTGCCTCACGAGCTGGCTCATCATCTGCTCGGGCCTGAACACGACCCACCCGCTACGCCAGCCACCATCATGGCCGCGCACAGTTGTTCGCGCTGCACCTTTTCGGTCGCGCAATGTGAACGCATGCGCGAGGTGTTATCGGCGCACCCGCAGCGCGATCACACCGCCGCAGGGAACCTGCGTTGATGGCGCCACGCTATGGGCTTGGCGTAACGCTTGGCCTGATGGCTGGTATCTCGCTGAGTACGGGTGGCGTCGCGCTACGGTTTGTCGAATCCGCCAACGGTTGGCAGATCCTGGTCTACAGGGCTGCCGCATTTTCGCTGATGATGGCGGTGGTTCTGCTGGTCTCATACCGGTGCCAGACATGGCGCAAATGTGTCGCGGTTGGTGGCCGCGGACTGGTCATCGCATCGCTGCTGGGCGGCGGTGCGATCGCATACATCTTCGCCATGTTGCATACCTCCGTTGCCAACGTCGTGGTGGTGTTGAGCACCAGTCCGTTGTTGACGGCGGTGAGCGCTCAGTTGTTTCTCGGCGAACGCTGCACGCGCGCAACCTGGGTGGCGATGTGGGTTGTTGTGGTTGGCATCGGCATCATGTTCGCGGACGGCTTGCAGGCTGGCGGACTGGTTGGATTGTTCATCGCGTTGCTGGCGGCAATGACTTATGCCGGCATGTTGGTGCTGATGCGCTCGCGGCCGGACGTTGACATGATCCCCGCGACTGCGCTGTCGGGTCCGGTCACTTTGCTGCTGGCGCTGCTTATGGTGACCGATCTGGGTGTCTCCAGCCGGGATGCATGGATTGGCGTGTTCCTCGGCACATTCCAGTTTGGCCTGGGCTTTTTGTTGATTACCCTGGCAGCACGCCACATCGTGGCCGCGCAGGTGGCTCTATTGTCGTTGTCCGAAGTGGTTCTCGCACCGTTGTGGGTCTGGTTGGCCGTTGGTGAATTGCCCACCACACTCGGGTTCGTCGGCGGGTTTGTGGTCATTCTGGCCGTGCTGGCCGAGGCACGACGTGCCCTGGTTGCGGCCACGCATTAGATCGGACTCCGGCCGGACGTTATGCTTGTCCCTATCACGCTTTGGATACTTCGTAGAGCAATATGACAACCGACACGCAACCGCAGTTTGCCCCGCAGCAAGCCGCCGTCGCGCCCATCCAGTTGCTGGATGAAGAAGGGCAGCTTCACCCTGGCGCGGAACCGGCAATGACCACCGATGAGATGCACGAAGCGCTCCGCTACATGATGTGGGGGCGCGCGTTTGACGCGAAGTCGTTCAGTCTGCAGCGCCAAGGCAAGCTCGGGACATTCGCGCCTCTGGTGGGACAGGAAGCCGCCATCATGGGGTCCGCCATGGCAACGGACCCGGCACGCGACTGGTTGGTACCGCAATATCGCGAGACACCCGCGTTGGTCCGCCACGGTCATTCCGCCGAGCGCGTGGCGCTGTACCGCATGGGCCATCCCCACGGGGGTAATATTGCTGCGAACGTCAAGGTCATGCAGTTCAACATCTCGCTGGCAGCCCAGGTGCCGCACGCCGTGGGTCTTGCGTGGGGCATGCAGTTGCAGGGTCAGGACGGGGTCAGCGTCGCGTACTTTGGCGAAGGTTCTTCGTCCGAGGGTGACTTCCACGAGTCGGCGAATCTGGCTGGTGTCGTGAAAGCGCCCGTCATCTTCTTCCTGCAGAACAATCAGTGGGCTATCTCCACGCCACGCGAAATCCAGTCTGCCGCGGTTGATCTGGCGGCACGCGCCCCGGGTTATGGCATGCCGGGTGTTTCGGTGGACGGTAACGATTTGCTGGCGGTACACAAGGTGACAGCCGAGGCGGTTGCGCGTGCGCGTGCCGGTGAAGGGCCCACGCTGATCGAGGCCCATACGTTTCGTATGTGGGCGCACACCACCGCCGATGACCCGACCCGCTATGTGAATCCGGAAGTCAAAGAGCGGTGGGCCAGGCGTGATCCGATTGACCGGATGCAGAAATATCTGACCAGCATCGACATCTGGTCGGATGCACAACACGCTGCACTGCAAAGTGAGCTGGAAGCGGAAGTGGAGGCCGTATTTGCCGCGGCCAGCGAATATCCGGCGGCACGTCCAGAGGAGATCTACGAGCACGTGTTCGAATCTCCGTCTGCATCACTGGAACGCCAGCGCAACTGGCATCTGGGAGCTTGAGCGATGGCTGTTAAGACGATGATTGATGCCATTCGCGAGGCGATGCTGCAGGAGATGGAACGCGACGAACGGGTCATCTTGATGGGTGAGGACGTTGGCCACCTCGGTGGGGTCTTCAGGGCGACCGACGGGCTACAGCAACGCTTCACATCAAAACGCGTGATTGATACGCCGTTGGCCGAGAGCGTCATCATGGGCTCCGCGTACGGTATGGCGCTGAGCGGATTGATACCCATCGTGGAAATCCAGTTTCTTGGATTCACGCAAAACTGCTTCCACCAGATTTGTCAGCAAATCGCGCGTTCACGCTTCAGGACACGGGGCGACCACCCTGTGCAGCTGACGATTCGTTCGCCGTTTGGCGGCAATGTGCGTACGCCCGAATTTCACAGCGATTCGATGGAGTCCATTTTTACGCAGTCCACCGGCTTGAAGGTGGTGATGCCTTCAACGGCTTATGACGCCAAAGGGATGTTGCTTGAGGCTATTCGTGATCCCGATCCGGTGTTGTTCTTCGAACCGCTCCGTGGCTATCGGCTGCAAAGCGACGAGGTGCCGGATGACGACTACACGGTACCGTTTGGCAAGCTACGCACGATACGCGAGGGCAGCGACGTCACCATCGTGACCTGGTCGGCGAGCGTGCCGGTTGTTGAAGCCGCGGTGGAAGAACTGGTCGAGCGTGGCATTAATCCACACGTCATTGACCTGCGGACGCTGGTGCCGCTGGACGAGGCTGGCCTGGTAGAAGCTGTTGAACGAACCGGCCGTTGTGTGGTGGTGCATGAAGGCCCCAGTGCCGCCGGTTTTGGTGCCGAAGTGATTGCGTTATTGCAGGAACAGGCATTCTATTCGTTGGAAGCACCCCTCAAGCGGGTGACCGCACCGGATGCACCTTATCCGATGCCGGCCATCGAACATCATTACATTCCAGATACGACGTTGGTTGTTCGCGCCGTCGAAGAGGTGCTTGAAGACTGATGAGTACATACGAGTTCAAGCTACCGGACGTGGGCGAAGGCCTTAGCGAAGGCGAGATCGTCAAATGGCACGTTGGCCCTGGTGACAAGGTCAGCGCCGACCAGATCATCGTCGACGTTCAAACCGACAAAGCCATCGTGGAAATCCCGGCGCCCGTAGCTGGCACGGTCGTGAGCCTTGGTGGCGCGCCCAACGACGTTATTCCAGTCGGTGCTGTGCTGATTGTGTTCGAGACTGATGGTGACGCCCCCACGGCTGAGTCCGACACAACTGCCGAGCCTGTTGCGGCGCCCTCAACATCAACTCCTCCGGCACCCGCGGCCCCGGCGTCGGTTGCGGCGTCAGCTCCGGCGGTTGCGTCACAACCGGCTGCGGCCAAACCGTTGCGCGCCCTGGCGAGTCCGGCCACCCGCAAACTGGCGCGCGAACTGGGCGTTGACCTCACAGCGATAGAGGGCACCGGGTCACGTGGGCAGGTAACCCGGCAGGACGTCGAGCAGGCGGCCGCTGCGCCCGCTGCAGCACCGGCCTCGGCCCCCGCTCCAGTCGCACGTATGCCAGCTGCCGCACCGAGTGCGCCCAAGGTTGAAGGCGAGGACGTCGTTGAACCGTTGCGCGGTCTTCGCAGGCAAGTGGCATTGTCGATGGAACAGGCGTGGCGCGAGGTGCCGCACATCTTCAGCATGGATGACATCGATGCGACAGAGTTGGTGCGCGCGCGTGCGAGCTTGAACGAGGAACTGGCGCCCGCTGGCATCAAACTCTCGTATATGCCGTTTTTTATCAAAGCGTGCGTCGCGGCGCTGCAGGCGCACCCGCGCTTTAACGCGAGCCTTGATATGGCCAAAGAGCAGATCATCTACAGGCACCGTTACAACATTGGCATGGCAACGGCGACGCCGGATGGCCTCATCGTCACCGTGATTCACGATGCCGACCGCAAGAGTCTCGCGGAAATTGCCGAAGAGATCGGGGCATTGGCCGAACTGGCGCGGCAACGCAAAGTCAGTCTGGAACAATTGTCTAACGGGACGTTTACGATTTCGAACTACGGCAGTTATGGCGGGCTGATGGGTACGCCCATCATTCGTCCACCCGAGGTTGCGATTGCAGGCTTCGGGCGATTGCACGATGCGGTTGTGCCAATAGATGGCGAACCCGTTATCGGCAAACGGTTACCGTTCTGTATCTCCACGGACCATCGCGTCAACGACGGTGAACACATGGGCGCCTTTGTCGATGTGATGTCCCGCTACCTGGCAGACCCTGTGCGCATGCTGGGAAGGCTGTAGATGGTCGTTGGTAATGTCCCTACGGCTGTTGACCTGGTCGTGGTTGGCGGCGGGCCGGGTGGTTATGCCGCTGCACTACACGCCGCACATCTTGGGCGCCAGGTCTTGCTGGTTGATGCTGACGGTGATGAAGGACTGGGCGGCGTATGCCTGCGGGTTGGCTGTATTCCCAGCAAAGCGATGATCGAAGCTGCGGACCTGCATCATCGCATTCCGCACGCGGAGGCGATGGGTGTGCGCGCTGAGCGCGGTGCGTTTGACATGGCGCAGTTCCAGATCTGGAAGGCAAAAAAGGTAGGCGGGTTGACCAGCGGCGTACGTGGCTTGCTGAAGGCGGCAAACGTCAGTGTTAAACGCGGACACTTGCGTTTTACCGCACCGGGTACGGCAGTCATCAGCGATGGTGACGGCGCGGCGGAGTTCATCAACTACAAGGACATCATCCTCGCGACGGGCTCGCGCCCGGTTGAGCTGGGGTGCCTGCCGTTCGACGGTGAATTTGTGTTGAGCAGTACTGACGCATTGGAACTGGATAAAATACCAGATTCGGTCGCAGTGATTGGTGCCGGTTACGTCGGCGTGGAACTGGGTACCGCGCTCGCCAAGCTTGGCGCGAAGGTCAGCTTGATCGAGGCAGCTGCGCGCGTCCTGCCGGCCATGGACGCATCATTGTCGCGCCCGGTTGCCCGGCGGCTCAAAGAACTGGACGTCGACGTACGGGTGAACACGTTGGTGACGGGGCACGAGGAAGGGGCGCTCACGATCGAGTCGAACGGCCAGTCCGAGCGGTTGGACGTCGCGTGTGCGATCGTCGCGATAGGTCGTAAGCCAAATACGGATGACCTGGAGCTTCCGGCCGTTGGTGTTGAGGCTGGCGAGGCTGGGTTGTTGTCTCCGGCAGAGGACCGGAGTGTGGCGCCGCATATCTACGCCATCGGTGATATCACTCCAGGCCCGGCGCTGGCGCACAAGGCCATTGCCGAGGCTCTGGTTGCCGCGCGTGCGGCGTGTGGTCAGAAAGATGCGTTTGAGCCGCAGGCCATCCCTGCCATTGTGTTCTCTGATCCGGAAGTCGCCAGCGTGGGCCTCAGCGAAGACGAAGCCAGGAGTCTGGGCGCTGACGTGCAGGTGACGACAATACCGCTGACAGCGTCCGGTCGTGCCGCGACGTTGGATCAACGATTAGGGTTCGCAACCTGCGTCGCGGACACAGATGATGGCGCGGTCCTCGGCATCCACATGGTGGGGCCACACGCTTCTGAATTGATCGCGGAGGCGACGCTCGCGATTGAAATGGGCGTCACGCTGGAGGATCTGGCGCTGACGATACACCCGCATCCGACGTTGAGCGAACAGCTGGCAGAACTGAGCCACCTGGCATTGGGCATGCCTGTGCACGCGCCATTGCCTAAGCGCTAGTCACCACATTTTCGAGTAAGAACTGGTCGATTTTAAGTCGGTCGTTTCGCGCGCGGCCGCATACATTTCTGGGCTGCTGATGCAGGCGGATTCAGCCCATGCGTGAATACAGGCGTTCTCGAGGCGCCACCCGTTGCCAGTAAAACACTGGTTGCGCAGCACGTAGAGCATGTCCGCGCGGAGATGGAGCGCGTTGAAGTTTCGATCGCTCTGCTCGCGAATCCAACGAGTCTTCGCTACGTAGCGGATTTTCGTGACTACGAGCTGTTCCAGTCGCGTAAAGACCTCGAGTGTATGCGCTACGCAATTCGAGTCGCTGATGAAGGCAGGCGACAGATGCGTGATGCCCTGGTGCCAGGTGTCACTTGTGCCAGGTGTCACCGAAAAGTGGCGATGACAGCCCAACTGATGCGCAACGGCGACTTCATGTAGCTGCCTATACGGAGGTGCATGAAAATCTGGGTCTCGTGCGTGCTGGCGCCGCGCTGAGCGAACTGACGATCCGCAGATACAAGCAAGCTCCAGAATTTGTACAGAACCGCTATCCGTGCCTGGCGCATGGTGTCGGTTTGAGTGATGAATATCCCGTCGTGTTCTATCGGGAAGATTTCCCGGTTAATGGCTACGACTGCGAACTCAGAGCCAATAGCGTTCTCTGTGTCGAGAGTTATGTGGGGGCGGAGGGTGGCAAACAGGGTGTCAAGCTGGAGCAGCAGGTTCTGGTAACCGGGAGCGGCTACGAGTTGCTGTCCCAATACCCGTTGGAGACCCACTGGTTGTAACGGTACTGGCATGTGTCTGGACGACGTCGCGCTCGCCAAGACGTATAGTCGCCCATCAAACTAAACACATTGGGAGTAGTCTCTTGAGTCAGGTGAATAGTCGGGAAATCCGTCTCGCATCACGCCCGGTAGGTATGCCTAAGGACAGCGATTTTGAACTGGCCGAGGTGTCCATGGGGCCGCCTGGTGACGGCGAGGTGCTGGTGCGTAACATCTGGATGTCGGTGGACCCTTACATGCGTGGGCGTATGATCGAACGCAAGAGTTATGTGCCGCCGTTCCAGGTAGGCGAGGTCTTGCAAGGTGGTGCGGTTGGTGAGGTTGTGGCATCCAAAGCAGACGGGTTCGCGCCTGGTGATGTAGTACTGCACATGATGGGTTGGCGCGAGTATTGCGTGGCGAGTGCCAATGGCCTCACCAAGATTGATCCAAACGTTGCGCCGCTGCAGGCTTACCTGGGCGTCCTGGGTATGCCAGGCATGACGGCTTATGCGGGGCTGTTGCGAATTGGCGAGCCTAAAGAAGGCGAGACCGTCTTTGTCTCCGCCGCATCGGGAGCCGTGGGTGCTATCGTTTGCCAGATCGCCAAGATCAAAGGATGCCGTGTTGTTGGTAGCGTGGGGAGCGAAGAGAAGGCGGAGTGGCTACGTAGTCTAGGCGTTGACGCGGTCATCAACTACAAGACTTGCGACAATCTGCTTGGCGCACTGCGGGAAGCGGCGCCGGACGGCGTTGACGTGTATTTCGAAAACGTTGGCGGCGAGCATCTGACCGCAGCTCTGGAAGCCATGAACCCGTTCGGGCGGATTGTTGTGTGCGGCATGATCAGCGGCTACAACGATGTTGAGCGTCAGCCCGGACCGCCCAACCTGTTCAACATCATTGGCAAGAATCTGAAGATGCAGGGGTTCATCGTCACGCAGCTGTGGGACATGCATCCAGCGTTCCTGAAAGATATGGCTCAATGGATTCCGGCCGGCAAGATTCAGTGGAAGGAGACGATCGAAGAGGGCGTCGACAAAGCGCCGCTCGCGTTCCAGAACCTCTTCACTGGAGACAACTTTGGCAAGATGCTGGTGAGGCTGGGTGCGGAGCCCAGCTGATCCGGATTGGCGTGTGCGGCTCTCTTCAGAGGCCCGCCACGCGCATCAGAAACGGCAGCAGCATAGCGTTGAATGTTTCTGGTACTTCCACATTGGAGAAGTGCCGCTGACCCTCGATGACGTGGAATTCAACATCATCAATCTGGTCTCGGATGGCATGAGACTGTTCTAACGGCGTGACGGGATCTGCGCCTGCTGCAATGAGCAGCGTGGGCGCAGAAATTTTGTGCAGGTCTTGTTGATACGCAAGATCTGCGACCGCGCTCGTACCGCCGAGATAACCCGGTACGGGCGTCGCTTCAAACACACGTTGGATATGCTGGTAACGTGCGTCGGCGGCTGTGACATAGGCGTCTGTGAACCACAACGCTTTGGTCATTTCCCATACCGGACCCATGCCGCCCGTACGTACGACGGCCTGACGCTCGGCTACCCAATCGCGATACCAGGGTGTTGCCTGCGAAGTGGTGTTGCATAACGACAGTGACAGCAGTCTATCGTTGTGATGAATGCCAAGGCCCTGACCAATCATGCCGCCGGTGGAAATACCTACCCAGTGCACTTTTGCGAGCCCTAACGCGTCCATGACCGCTATGGCATCCGCGTCAAACTGCTCCAGGGTATACGCGCCAGGCGGCGCGTCGGTCGCGCCGTGACCGCGCCAATCGTAGCGCAGGACACGGAAGTGGGGTGTCAACGCATCAAGCTGGTAGTCCCAGATCTCATGGCTGGTCCCCATCGCGTGCGCCATCATGACAACAGGCGCGTCCTCCGGGCCGTCATATCGATAGGCGAACTCAATACCGTTCGCCAGAATCTTCTGCACACTCATCGGTATTGCACCAGAACCTTGCCGGTGTAACGGCCGCCCAACATGTCGCCGAGCGCCTGTGGCGTCTGCTCGAACCCTTGCACCACGTTGTCCGTCGCCACCAGTTTGCCCGCCTCACACAGGTCTCGCATCCGTTCGCGAGCGAATGCCCAACGCTCGTCGTATGAGTAGCGAGAGAAGCACATCATGCTGGCTTCTCTCGCCCACAGTTGTCGCAGGTTGATGTAATCGAGCTCTGGCGTTGTGCTGTTGTTAGACGCGGTGCGCCCGACGAACAAAACGCGCGCGTATTTGGCCAGGTTGTCAAACACGGCGTCAGCGATGGGACCGCCGACCGTATCGAAGAACAGATGTACGTTGTCTGCGGCTGCAGCGCGCAGACCTGCGGCAAAGGTCTCACTCTGATGGTCGACACACGCCTGTGCGCCCAGTTTTTCAACAACATGCTGACACTTTGTGGGGCCCCCGGCGATGCCAACCACGCGCGCACCAGCCAGCAGGCCCAGTTGCACCGCGTAAGCGCCAACGGAACCGGCTGCCGACGTCACAACCAGGGTTTGGCCGGGCATGGGCCGGCCAAACAGGTCGAACGCGGCGTAAGCGGTCAAGCCAGGGGAACTGAGTGCCGTTAGCCAGAGTGTCCTGGCGAAACCAGCGTCCGCCGGGATGACCTGCACCTGTCCGGCATCCGCCACAGCCAGCTCTTGCCAACCCAGCCGGCCGGTAACCCAGTCGCCTGCCGCGATCGTATCGCTGCGACTCTCCACAACCTGCCCTAACGCGTCACAGTCGATCAGTTCGCCGATCTCAAACGGACGTGTGAAGTTACGGAAGTCTTTCAGACGTTGGCCTTGCCACGGCGACAGCGCGACATAGTG
>MDTA01025837.1_pt1 | contig 11977 bp, 10 predicted proteins | sample 811151 | NCBI WGS metagenome assembly MDTA01 (sample SAMN05326648, study PRJNA326480) | marine metagenome | isolation source: seawater | place: Indian Ocean: South | collected 2010 | reverse complement strand
TCTAACGGCGATGTTCTAAATGATAAAAGGTTAAAAAAACTGTATGAGTCTGGACTAGATAGACTTCAAATTAGCTTATACGATGGAGAAGAACAACACAGTGAGTTTGTGAAACTAGGTAAAAAATTAAATTTAAATAATAATCAGTACGTTTTAAGAGCCAGATATCTTCCACAAGAACAGGATTTTGGAATAACCTTAAGTAATAGGGGAGGAATGTTAGAAAATGCAGAATATAAAATTATGGGAAGAAAATCAAAATTAGAAAAAAAATGTTTTTATCCAAGTTATAAATTTTTTCTAGACTACAATGGCGATGTATTAATGTGTTCACATGACTGGGGAAAGAAGAATATTCTTGGAAACCTTGGAAAAGAAAAATTTTTAGATATTTGGCTTTCTGAAAAATCTAAACTTGCTAGAGATAAACTTAGTAATGCAGATAGATCTTTGGAACCTTGCAATGTATGTGACGTTCATGGAGATTTAATTGGAAGAAGTCATTATGATGCTTGGGAAAAACTTAAAAAATAGATCAATGAAATACAAAAAAAATGTTTTTATCTTAGGCGCTAGTTCAGATATTGGAATTAGTATTATGAGAATTTATTTAAAAAACAATTACGAAATTTTAGCTCATTATAATAAAGGGAATAAAAATTTCTTTAAATTTATTAATGGAAAAAAAAGAATTAAATTAATTAAATTTAATTTTTTAACATCTTCAAATAACATTGAGAAGTTTCTAAATAAACGTATTTTTAAAAAATATAGTGTTTTTATTAATGCTTCAGCACATTTAAAAGAAATTCACTATACTAATGTAAAACTTCGAGATTTAGAAAATATATTTAAAGTAAATCTATATCCTGGAGTTTTATTAACCAAAATTATGGGTCAACAAATGAATAAAAGAAAATGGGGAAGAATAGTTCATCTGGGATCTATTGGCGTTAAATTTGGTGGGGGCAAAAAAAACTTTCCTTACTCTTTTTCAAAACATGCTCTTGAATTTTTTCCAAGCGAAACTAAAGACTGGATAAAAAATAATGTCCTGATTAATACAATTAGAGTTGGCGCAACTAATACTAAACTGCATTTAAAACTTCCCTCAAAAAATTTAAAAAAAAGGGCAAAGGTAATTCCTATGGGTAGAATGGCAGAGCCAAATGAAATAGCTGAATTTGTTTATTATTTAGGATCAGAAGAAAACACATATATTTGTAATCAAGTCCCAGCTATTTCAGGGGGCGAATAAATTTAAATGAAAAGGACACTGGCGTTTTTTCCATTCATCATAGGTGTATTCTCTTTAATATTGCTTTTGTTTTTTTTAGTTAAAATCGGTTTTTCATTTGGTATAGATACACACTATACTTCGGAAACTTACGAACAAATATCAGAAAAAATTTACAAAATAATTAAATAAGTTTCAGATGAATAATCAACAAATTAATCTTATTAAAAATACAAAAAATTTTTTGTCATTTTTTAAAGGATATAATTTCTTTCCTTATAAAGATTCAATTTTTTATTTAGCAACTTATTCTAATTTTATTGGCTCATATATTTTAAATTCATTAAATAAAGAAAATAAAGTTAGCGTATTTAAAAAATTTTCTACAGTACTAAAAGATATCCTTTACAGTCTTAACTATATCAATTGTAAAATTTATAAAAAAAACAATAAATTTATTTACAATAAAATAGTTGTGACGTGGGCATTTAAGAACAATTTTGAGAAAGACGGATCATTAAACGATAGATATTTAAATATTAATTCAAAAAATTTAAAAAAAACAATGTGGTTTGTAATCTATTTGGATAAAGATATTCCATTTAAAGTTAGAGAAAATATAGTTCTGTTAAAAGCCAAAACTAAAAAGAGTTTTAATATTTTTAAAATACTTAAAATTTTGATTGGAAATTTTCCATTCATTTTTAAAAGTTTTAAATATTATTTAGCTCTAACTTCTAATTATAATTATTTTAGTGAAATTTTTTTGAAAAAAATTGGCCCTTTTTTAAACAACCAAGTAAGTCATATTTTAATGCCATTTGAAGGGCAGCCATTTCAAAATAGATTGATATATTTTGTCAAAAAAAAACATAAAAATATAAAAACTATTGGTTATATACATTCACCTCCACTAGCAGTACCGTCAAATTTTATTTATAAAGATTACAGTCCAGATAAAATAATTCTAAATGGAATAGATCAAAAATACTGTTTTAATAAAATTTTAGGTTGGAAAAAAAAATCTATAAAAATTCTACCCTCATTTCGTTTTATTAAATCAAAAAAAAAAATAACTAATACAATTTTTTTACCACTGACGGTTAGAAAAACTAATTTGATAGTTGATTCTCTAAAATTTCTTGATCAAAATAAATTTATAAATCTTAAGAATTATAAGGTAAAAAACCACCCTGCTGCACTTTTTTCAAAGAAAAATATTCAGACTATAAATAAAATCAATGAGATAAAAAAAAGATTAGAAAATAAAAAAAATTATAGCAAAATCAATTACTTAATATTTATTGGAAGCTCAGGAGGAATTGTAGAAGCTCTTGAAAGAGGTTCAAAAGTTATACAAATTTGTGAACACCCTGTATTTGACTTTTACTCAGATAAAATATGGCCAAGTATTAAATCAAGTAAATTAAGAAACAATGTTTATCTATATACTTTAAAAAAAAGAGGTAGACTTATAAATTTTGGTAATAAAAAAAAAAATTTAAAGAAAGTTTTTAATTAAAAGAATATAAAATATAATAGACTTTATTTAAATATGAATATTAAAGTAATAGATAATTTTTTAGAAAAGAAGGACTTTGATCAAATCGTCTCAATCAAATTGAGCAGAACTGACCGGGATAAAATTAAAGTTTACCATAATATGATTGATAAAAATGAAAATATCAAAGTTGAATGCTTAAATTCTGAATTGTTAAAAAAATTACATCATAATTATCACACCAAAGCTATGAATTTGCTTAAAGAACTAAATCCATTGAAAGCAGAGCTATATGACTATTCAGAGTTCCATATAATTGAGACCGGAGCAGATTATGAATTTCCAATACACGATGATACGCCTGATAAACTTTTAAGTGGCGTTGTTTATTTAAAACCTGAAGAAAATACTGGTACAATATTTTACGAAAATAGAAATGGTGATGGAAAAAATATTGTAGAATGGAAAATGAATAGAGGAGTTTTTTTTTCAAGAAGCGAAAAAGAAACTTGGCATTCTTATAAAGGAGATGGGAAAAATAATAGAGTTGCATTGGTATATAATTTGATGACTAAAAGACTCAAACAAGTTTACCAAATTGAAAAAAAAAGTTATTTATTAGGTCAACTAAGGTATAAAATAAATCCGTATCTTCACAGATATTTTAAATTTACAATTTAGTATGAAAGTAATAATTTTAGCAGGTGGGTATGGAACAAGATTACCCGAGTACACTGATGTGATGCCTAAACCCATGGTTAGAATAGGCGGAATACCAATTTTAATTCATATTATAAAATCTTATTTAAAATTTAATTTTAATAATTTTTACGTGGCTTTAGGTTATAAAAGCGATGTCGTAAAGAAATATTTCAAAAATTTTAAAAATTATGATGAAAAATTTAAATATAGTATAAAAAATAAAAATTGCTATATCACGTTATCATTTACCGGAAAAAAAACTCTTACTGGCGGTAGATTAAAAAGAATGAAAAAATTTATAAATAAAAATGAAAATTTCATGTTCACTTATGGTGATGGAATTTCAAATGTGAACTTAATGCATTTAGAAAGATTTCATCTAAAACACAAAAAACTACTCACAGTAACAGCTGTTAGACCTCCGGCTCGATTTGGTGAAATTACACTAAAAAAAAATAAGGTGGTGTCATTTAAAGAAAAACCTCAAGTCGGACAAGGTTGGATAAATGGCGGTTTTTTTATGGCAAAATATAATTTTTTTAACTTAATAAAAGGCGACTCTACCATTTTAGAAAAAGATCCGTTAGAAAAAGCAACTAAAAAAAAACAATTGCATGCTTTTAAACACGAAGGTTTTTGGAAATGCATGGATACAAAACGTGATAAAGATGTTTTAGAAAAAATTTACAAAAAAAATAAATTTAAATAGCTAAATAATTTTACATGAGAAATCTTCTTGAAACATTGATCATAGATGAGAAAAAAACTAATAGAAAACTATATTCCAGCGGTCCAATTTGGGATTATAAAAATAAAAAAAGTATTTATCAGCTAAAAAAAAAATCAATTAATAATTTTAGAGGGCTTAACTCAGGTGTTGCAACTAGTTTCTCTGATAATTTAGTTTACGATATAAGAAATGAGTATAATTGGAGAGGAAGGTTAGTTTCAAAATTTTTATCTATTCCTATAATCAAAAGTGTTTTTAACTCTCAACTTAAAGTTACATTAAATCATATTGAGAACTTAATAAAATATCAGGCAACTGCCTACGAAAATAATGACAGAGTCTTTGAATTATTAAATAAATATAATTTTGAAAACACAACTGAATTTGGATGTGTACAAAAATTTTCAAAAAATAATAAAGAATATTCTGTTAATTATGTTGAAATGGCGCATCGTATAGAAAATTTAAGTAAAATATTTGATTTTAATAAAATCAACACCTTTTTTGAAATTGGAGGAGGGTTTGGGTCAAATATTCATTTTCTTTTACAGAATTTTAAAAATATTAAAAAAGTTGTTTTTTTAGAGACTGTTCCTAATATTTTAGTAGCAACAGAATATTTGAGATTTTTTTATCAAAATTGTGTTAAAGATTATATAGATACAAAAAAAAATAAAAAAATAAGTTTTGAGAAAAATAATCAACTTGAAATAATTTGCATCCCTCCTTGGGAAATAGAAAAATTGGACATTGAAATTGATCATTTCCATAACGCACACTCATTTGTTGAAATGCCTTTAAATGTTCTTAAAAATTATTCCCATCATCTAATTAAAAATAAAACAAAGCAAATTTCGCTAGTCTCTTATTACGATAATTCATCAAAAAAAACATATGACCCGAAAAAATCCATTGATGCTAGTAAATTAAATGAATTTTTTAATAATAAATTAAATTCAAATATTCATCAAAGAGTTTTAGGCAAGTATGGAAGGAAAGATATTTATTTAACCGCAAATTTGTAAATATTAAATAAATTGAAAAAAAAAATAAAAATTCTTATTGTGGGCGGTACTGGCTTCATAGGTTACCACTTAGCAAAAAAATCATTAGAAAAAGGATGGGAAGTTTCTAGTATATCAACCAGACATCCTAAAAAATTGAGATTTTTGAAAAGAGTAAAATATATTATATGCGATATAACTAAAAAAAAAATTCTAAAGAAAAAATTAAAGAAAAAATTTGACTATGTTGTTAATCTTGGTGGATATGTTGATCATTCGAATAAGGGCAAAACATTTAAAAGCCATTATTTTGGGTGTAAAAATTTAACAGAAGTTTTTTTAAAAAAAAGACCAACCAGCTTTGTTCAAATGGGCAGCAGTGTTGAGTATGGACATCAAAATTCCCCACAAAAAGAAACTTTAAAGTGTAAATTAAATGATGTTAAATCAATTTATGGAAAAGCTAAATTATTATCGACTAAACACTTAATTGCGCTTTATAAAAAAAATAATTTTCCATGTACTATTTTAAGACTATATTTAACATATGGTCCAAAACAAGACGCTAATCGTTTTCTACCTATAATAATAACTTCATGTTTGAATAAAAGAAAATTTCCATGTTCAAACGGAATTCAGTTTAGAGATTTTATTTACGTTGATGATGTTATTAGTGCCATATTTAAATCATTACTAAGCAGAAATTCAAAAGGAGAAGTTTTTAATTTAGGAACAGGAAAACCAAAAAAAATAAAAAAAATAATAGAAAAAATTAAAAAACATTTAAACGCTGGATCGCCTCAATATGGAACCATTAAATTAAGAAAAGATGAAATAATAAGGCTTTACCCAAATATTAAAAAAATAAAAAATAAATTAAATTGGAAACCAAAAGTCTCATTTGAAGATGGTTTAAAAAAAACAATTAAATATTATAGTAAAAATGCTTAATAAATCGAAACCTCTCGTAAGTATTATAATCAATTGTCATAACGGAGAGAATTTTCTAGAGGACTGCCTGAGAAGTGTTATTAATCAAACTTATGAAAATTGGGAAATTATATTTTGGGATAACCAATCTACAGATAAAAGTAAGGAAATAATTAAAAATTTTTCTGATAAGAGAATTAAATATTATTACGCTAAAAAATTTACTACACTTTACGAGGCAAGAAATTTAGCATTAAATGTTGCTACCGGCAGTTATATTTCATTCTTAGACACCGACGATTGGTGGTCTCCGTCAAAAATTGAAAAACAAATTAAAGTTTTTGAAAAAAATAAAAATTTAGATGTGGTTTATAGTAATTGTTTCTTTTTTTATAACAAAACAGGAAAAAAAAAAGTTTTTTCAAAAAATTTACCAGAGGGTAAAATTACTCAAAAATTGTTAAATCATTATAATATAGGCGGAATACTAACCGCTACTTGTAAGAGGAAAGTTTTTGGTAAAAAAAAATTTAATGGAAAATATGAAATTATCGGAGATTTCGACTTTTTTGTTGACCTAAGTCTTGATAGTCAATTTGGTTTGGTAAATGAACCACTTGCCTATTACAGGATTCATGACTCAAATACCTCACTAAAAAAAATTCATTTACAAATTAAAGAATTAGCAGAATGGTTACTAATAAATAAAACCAGGAATAATATAAAAAATTATTCATTCGACGGCGTTATTTTTGTTTTACAAACTTTAAAAATAAAAAAAAATTTCTTAGATGGTAATAAGATTTCTGCTTTAAAGGAAATCTTTAAACCTCCACATAATTTTAAAAAATATAAGTTTTTTTTATTATTTTTAATTCCAACTAAAAAGGTAAGTTTATTTATAAACTAGCGTTCAATGAAAGATAATTTAGTAATTATTAATAATGAAAAATGTATAAAAAATAATAATGAGGTTTTTTGTGAAAATATTGAAATTAAATTATTAGCAGAAGATCTCGAAAAATTTTATAACCTAAGCTTTATTTTAAGAAGGTCAAAAGTTAAACCAATTCATCGAATAAAAGGGCCTAAGGTTTCTTTATCTTCAAATATTTTATTTTTTTTATATGAAGTCATCTCAAGTATATTTAAAAAAAATTCTAAATATTTAATTATTTCTATAACGCCTTATACTTTTCTATCATTTTTAATTATTTTGCTATTCCAAAAAAAAACTTTTTTGTATTTACGTAGTGACGGATATAAAGAAGTAAACTTTATTTTAGGAAAAAAATTTTTGTGGGCTTATAAAATAATGGAGATTATTATGATCAAATATTCCCATTTGATTACAGTTAACAGCGAGATATCAAGGGGCAAGAATTATAAATTAGTAAATCCTTCTTCTATTGACCAATATTGGAGTGAAAATTTAAAAGAGCCAGATATTAATAACTGCAAACTTTTATATGTGGGAAGATTAAAGGTAGAAAAAGGAGTTTATTCATTAATAAATATTTTCAAAGAGTATAGCGCAATCGAAAAAAATGCATCTTTGACTTTAGTAGGGCACGGAAATTTTATAAATAATAAAATTGATAATATTAAAATACTACCAGCTATATCTGAAAAAAAAGAATTAATAAAAGTATATGATAATCATAACATTTTTATTTTACCTTCATTTACTGAAGGCCACCCAAGAGTTTTGATAGAGAGTCTGTCTAGAAAAAGACCAATAATTATTTTTGATGATATAAAACATGTAAAAAATAATTTTAAAGGAGTTTTTGTCTCAAAAAGGGATAGCGAGAGTCTCGCTCAAACTATAAATCATATTTTTAAAAATTATAAAGATATTCAAAAATCAATGGAAAAAAATATTTATCCTACTAGAGAAAAATTTATTAAACAATTAATAGATATTTTAAAAAATTAATTTTTTTTAAAATTATAGTTTATTAGCAATCCCAAAATAAAGAAAATAAATGCAGAGTTATAAGTAGAAAAAAAATTTCCAGAACTTCTTAACGGAAAAAATTCTAAAACTAAAATAAAAAATATTGGAAAAAAAATAGATTCATCAATTAGTTTTTTTTTAGAACTCTTAATGTGTTGGACAAATTTTTTAATACATAAAAAATATATTGAAAATAAGATAAAAAAAGCCCCTATAATTCCACTATCATTTAATATTTCCAAATAAAAATTATGAGTATGGCTTTGACATACTCTATTTGGAATACTCAGCCTGCCTTTACATTTTTCTCTAAAAGATTTAATGCCATTTCCAATAAAAGGCTTCTCCAACCAAGTTTCTATCGCTGTTGTCCAAACAATTCTGTGACCAGTTCCAAAAGGAATAATTTTAATACCCTCCCAATTTCTTTTTTTCCAGTAACTATAATTAAATTTTTCATCCTCAGAATTAATTTTTGCGCTATCCTCAGACATTTGTTTTTTGACTTCTGAATAATCCTTTTTAACCTCGTCAAGTATGAACCATTTAGACCCAGGTAGAACTGATCTAACTATGTTTGTATAAAAACTACCCCAATAAAGAGAATAATTTTTTTGAGTACTAGTTATTACTGTAAAAATTAGTAAACTTAATATTAGTCCACCAAAAAAAGCCGTTCTTATTTGCTTTGCCAACAATACTCCCAAACATAAAAACATTAAAAAAAGAATGAAAGGTGTTCGATTACCTGAAAAGATGATAGCGGCTGAAAAAATAGACAGAGCCAAAGAAAATACAAATATTAATTTTTTCTTGTCACTCAAAAAAATTAAAGGAATTGAAAAAATTCCTAAAATCGCAAATCTCTGAATATAACCTCCCGCTATTAATTCTTCTCCAAATATGCCAGGATTGTGGTGGGGGTGGGACTCACGTTCTAAAATATGTTTTCCGGTAATACCCTCAAATAACACACTTAAAGCTACAATACTCGAGAAAAAAAGACATGAAAAAATAAAGTTTCTAAAATTAAACTGATTATTTTTTACCATACAATTTAACACCAACAATAAAACTAAATATCTCAAATAAATAAATGATCTAGTTATATTTGTGTTTTCAGAATTTTGATAAAAATCAATAAGAGTCGATAATATTAAAAAAAGAAAAAATGCAATTATTGAAATTAGTACAAAATTTTTTTCAATATTGATAATATCTTTTTTATATAAAAGAATTCCTATTACGCATATGAAAAGAACAGCTAAATTAATCGCTGCATTTCCAATTATAAATGTGCAAGGAAATAAAAAAATTAAAAAATTTAATATTTTGAAATAGTAAAATTTTAAATTATTTTGAGTCAATTGAACCATTAGATAATTTTTAGGTACCTTCCATAAGTTTTCAACATGTTATATTTAATTTTTAAGGCTTTAAATCCATTTTTAGATATTTTTTCTGCTGTTTTTTTATTTTTATATAAATCTTTGATTAACCGAATAAGTTCATTATTATTGTTATAAACTAATATCTCTTTATTTTTTGATAGATTATCTGGCAAGCATTTTTTAGTCACTATAGTAGGCAGTCCATAGCTTAAATAAGTAAATATTTTATTTTGAATACCTGTCGCAACATTCAGGTTGCAAATACCACACACACTTTTTTTAATAATTTTATCAGGCTTAAGCACAGGACCATGAATCTCTATATTTTTAAATAATTTTAAAAAAAATTTATCAAAAAAATTAATTCTACCTATTATATTAAATTTTAATTCTGGATTAACCTCATTTAATTTGGGCATGATATTCTTAGAGAAATTATAACAAGCTAACTTATTAGGTAAATAATTTATATTTCCAATAAACAATATTTTATTATTTACTCTTTTATATCGATAAATTTTTTTATTTGGAATCGCGGATGTGCCGATTACCTCTATTCTATCTTTATCAATAAAATTTTTAGTTATGAATAATTCGTTTTTTGAAATAAATACCACTTTATCAAAACTATTTGAGAGTTTTCTCTCATACGAACGCAACAAAGTTTTTTCTAAAATATATAAATAAGTTAGTGGGTTAAATACCGACATATTCTTAATAATTTGACTATAATTTTCAGATCCAAGATCAGTCATTTCTAAAATTGTTTTTCCATGAAAATTATTTGGTAGATATTGAGCAGATCTAATTAAATGAAAAATTATTACATCGTAATCATCTTTGTTATCATTAATAAAATCAAACATATTTTTTGAGAAGAAAAAACCTTTTTGCATCGGTTGGAACTGCAATATTGATAGAAGGGCATTTAGTATTCTGAAAATAAAATTTAATCGAAATTCTTTAATACTATTAAAAAATTTTAAATTATCTTTTGTTATTGCCTTTTTGTTTTCTAAGCAGACAAAGTCTACCCTATTTTTTTTTGATAAAAATTTGGCTATTTCGAAAATTCTTTTTCCAGCTCCATCAAAATTATGTGACGAGATACCTTTAGAGGATACAATAAGTATTTTTCGCATTAAATAAATATGTTATACCAAATTATTATTTTAAAACAATTACGATTGGGCGTGTAGTTCAATGGTAGAACGCTACGTTGACATCGTAGAGGCCATAAGTTCGATTCTTATCACGCCCACCAAAAAGTTTGTTCAAAGAGTATTGATTAACAACCCATTATATTTATATTTAAAAGTATAGTGTTTTTTTTAGATTTTAGCTTAATGATATGAAAAAAATAAATAACTCATGTTTACTTTTTACTGAAATAAATGACAAATATTCAAAAAAAGCAGAAGCTATTACAAAAAAAATATTTAAAAAAGTAATCATAATAAGAAAAAGCAATAAATATTTTCCTAAATTTAATGGAAATAAGTATAAAAATTACGATTATCTATTTTCATTTAAAACGAAAATCATATTTAAAAAAAAATTTATAGATAATACAAAAATTGCAGCAATAAATTTTCATACTTCGTTACCAAGATACCCAGGGTCGGGTGGTGTTGCTTGGTCACTATATAATAAAGATGAAGATTATGGAGTAACGTGTCACTTTTTAAACCAAAAAATTGATCAAGGGAAAATTATATTGGTAAAAAAATATCCAATGGAAGAAAATTATAACTTAACTACTTTGCAAAAAAAAACCAGTGAAAACCATCTTTCACTATTTTATTTAGTTTTAAAAAAAATATCTTCAGAAGGACCTGAGTGGTTAAATAAAACTTCTTCTGGCAATACTTACAGATGGTCTAACAAAATATATAGAATTAGTGAATTGAATGAATTGAGGAAAATTGAAAAAAAAACAAATAAAGAAGAGATAGATTTAATAACTAAATCAACGAAATTTAAAAAATATGACATAAAATTTGTAGATAACAAATATAATATTACACCAGAAACAGGAGCTATTATTCAACCAAGCTTTTTTCCATGGGCAGGTTTTTTTCATATAATCTCTAGAGTTGAAAAATTTATATTCTTAGACCACGTGCAATTTCAAAAAGATTTTGGTGCGAGGAATGTAATTGTATCAAAAAATCAATCTTTTTATATAAACTTTCAACTCAAAAAAGACTCAAGAGATAAATCATTTAATGAAAGATATTTTTTAAACTTCAAGCAAAGTTTAAACGATTTAAAGAAACAGCTTGAATTTTCTTATTCAAAAGCAAAAAATTATAACGATTTAAAAAATTTATTTAAATTTGAAGAAAATTTTGACAATATTGCCGACTTTAATATTTTTATGATTAAAAGAATTTCTAATTATTTAAATTTAGGAACTAAATTTTTTAGATCCTCTAAAATTATTCATGAAAATAAGAAACGTTCTGATTTACTATCGCATATTTGTAATTTATATAATATTAAAAAATATTTAAGCCCGA
>MDTA01117581.1_pt1 | contig 11978 bp, 11 predicted proteins | sample 811151 | NCBI WGS metagenome assembly MDTA01 (sample SAMN05326648, study PRJNA326480) | marine metagenome | isolation source: seawater | place: Indian Ocean: South | collected 2010 | reverse complement strand
TATTATTAGAGGTAAATTTATTTAATTTTTCTGGAAATCTTTATAATAAAAAACTATCAGTAGAATTCTTAAAATTTATTAGAGGAGAAAAAAAATTTAATGGAATAGATGATTTAAGAGATCAGATAAAAAAAGATCTTTTATTCGCAAAAGAAATAAAATGAGTAAAGAACATATAAATCTTCCTAAAACAGCTTTTTCAATGAAAGCAAGCTTGCCAACAAAAGAACCAAGTATCATTGAATATTGGCAAAAAATTAATTTATACGAAAAGCTTAGACAAAAAAGTAAAGGTAAAGAAAAGTTTATATTACATGATGGGCCACCATATGCGAACGGTAATATCCATATGGGAACTGCTTTAAATAAAATATTGAAAGACATCATTACTAAATTTCATCAAATGGACGGAAAGGATTCAGTGTATGTCCCAGGCTGGGATTGTCATGGCCTTCCTATCGAGTGGAAGATAGAAGAACAGTATAAAAAAAATAAAAAAAATAAAAACGACGTACCAATTGTTGATTTTAGAAAAGAATGCAGAGAATTTGCAGATAAATGGATTGGTGTTCATAAAGATCAATTTAAAAGACTGGGTGTAATTGGAGATTGGGAAAATTATTATTCAACAATGAGTTTCGATGCCGAAGCTCAAATTGTAAGAGAGCTTGGAAAGTTTCTTAAAGAGGGAAGTTTATATAGAGGATATAAACCAGTATTGTGGTCTACAGTTGAGAAAACAGCTTTAGCTGATGCTGAAGTAGAATATATGGATCACGTATCTGATACAATATACTCAGCATTCCCTATAAAAAAAACAAATGTTAAAGGAATTGAAGGCTCAAATATAATTATTTGGACAACAACACCGTGGACTATACCTGCCAATAAGGCCTTAGCTTACAATTCTAGATTAATCTATTCAGTTATAAAAATTAATGATGATGGTGATTTTAAAAATGAAAAAATAGTTGTTGCAAAAGATCTTTTAGAGTCTTTGATTAAAGAGTGTGAAATTAAAAGTTTTGATATAGAGAAAGAATTTTTAGGTAAAGAGTTTGAAGGAACTATTTGTTCTCATCCTTTTTTAAATATTGGATATCATTATGAAATTCCAATGCTTGATGCTAATTTTGTTACAACAGAACAAGGATCAGGAATAGTTCACTGCGCACCCAGTCATGGTCCAGATGATTTTACCTTATGTTTAAATAACAATATTAAAACTTTAGAAACCGTAGATGATGATGGAAAATATACAAAAAATATAATTAAGTTTGAAGGTATTCATATTTTTAAAGCTAACCCAATCATTATAGAAAATTTAAAAAATCAAAAAAAACTTCTTTTTAATGGAAAGCTAAGCCATTCTTATCCTCACTCATGGAGGTCAAAAGCTCCTTTAGTTCACAGAGCAACAGCACAATGGTTTATTTCGATGGAGAGTCATGGTTTAAGAACTAAGTCGCTCAAAGCTATTGATGAAACTGTCTTTTATCCTAGTAAAGCCAAAGAAAGAATAAAAGCAATGATAGAAACTAGGCCAGACTGGTGTGTTTCAAGACAAAGAGTTTGGGGAGTTCCTTTGCCAATTTTTCTGTCAAAAAAAAATGGGGAACCTTTAATTGATGATGAAATTTTTGAAAATATTGCAAAAATTTTTGAAAAAGAAGGATCTGATTGTTGGTTTTCAGATGATGCTCAAAAATTTTTAGGAGACAAATATAAATCTCAAGATTATGATAAAATTAATGATATCGTGGAGGTATGGTTTGACAGTGGTTCAACCCACTCATATGTATTAGAAAAGAGAGCTGACCTAAAATGGCCTGCTTCAATGTATTTAGAAGGATCTGATCAGCATAGAGGCTGGTTTCATTCTTCACTATTAGAGTCTTGCGGGACTAGAGGAAGAGCTCCCTTTGAAAGCATTTTATCCCATGGCTTTGTAGTTGACGGCAAAGGGCTTAAAATGTCAAAATCGACGGGAAATGTTATTCTACCCGAAGATGTATTAAAGAAATATGGAGCTGATATTCTAAGAATTTGGGTAGCATCCTCAAATTATGCAGAAGATTTAAGAATTGATTACACAATTTTAGATCAGCATGCAGAGTCATACAGAAAGATTAGAAATACTTTTAGATATTTGTTAGGAAACATTCAGGATAATTATGTTGAAAAAAATTTTGAAGATATAAATCTCACAGAATTACCTAATATTGAAAAGTATATTTTAAACAGAATTTATTTAATTAATAAAAATTTTTACAAATATTTTTATTCTTATAATTTTCATAATTTGTACAAGGAATTGTTAAACTTTTGTACAGTTGAACTATCTGCTTTTTATTTTGATATCAGAAAAGACCTTCTTTATTGTGATCCAATAGACTCAAAAAAAAGGTCCAACTGCATATTGGTTTTAAATATTATATTAAACTGTTTAATTAAATGGTTTGCGCCAATACTATCATTTACTACTGAGGAGATTTACAGATTAGTAAACAAAGAATGTGAAAATAGTATTCATTTAAAAAACTTTATTAAAATACCAGAAAGTTGGAAAAATGAGGAATTAAACTCAAATTGGGAAAAAATTAAAAAAATTAGAGATATAGCAAATATAAGTATTGAGTCTCAAAGAGCTAATAAAACTATTGGATCTAGTCTTGAAGCAGATATTCAAATAAAATTAAAAAAAAGTTATTATAACATTGCAAAAAACTATGATTTTTCAGAAATTTGTATTACTTCATTAGCAACGATTTCTGAAGATGATAAAATACAAGAAGATATACATGTAACATGTAAAAAGGCCGAGGGAAAAAAATGTCCTGTGTGCTGGAAAATTAGTAAAACTAAATGTAAAAAACATAGTCATCTAATAGTTTAATGATAAATGAAAAAAATACTAAAATATTTATTTATATTGTAATTATATTATTGGTTTTAGCTTTAGATAGAGCTAGCAAGATAATAATCCTTAATATTTTAGACAATTTTGGTAATGTTGATATATATATAAATTCATTTCTTAGTTTGTACCTAGTGTGGAATAAAGGAATTGGATTTGGTTTATTCTCTTATGATCAAAATTATATATACAATGGAATAACCTTTTTTATACTCCTTATAAATTTAGCAATTGTATATTTAATTTATAAAGAGCAATCTCCAAAGGCTTACTTTTTAGCAGTAATATTAGGTGGTTCATGCGGAAATTTGTTTGATCGCTATTACTATAGTGCGGTACCAGATTTTATAGATTTTAATTACCAAGGATATCACTGGTTTATTTTTAATGTTGCAGATATATTTATCACTTTAGGAATTATTTGTCTTATTTTGGCTGAATTCTTAAATTATAAAAAACAAGATGATAAAAAATAAGTTTAAATTATTATTGATAATTTTATTTTCATTTTCCTTATATTCATGTGGATCTGTAAAAGAAGCAGTTGGTGCAAAAAAAAGATCTGAACAAAGTGATGAATTTTTAGTCCAAAAGAAAAATCCACTAGCAATGCCACCTGATTATGAAAAACTTCCCACTCCAGGAAAGCAAGAAGTTTCACCTGAAACTTTTAGCGATCAAAATGAAGTTAAAGATCTTTTAAATGTTCAAGATGACATAAATACATCAGAAGCAGATGATAGCAGCACTTCATCAGATTTAGAAAGTTCTATTATAAAAAAAATTCAATAATTAAATGTTTACTAAAAATATAAAATTTAAAAATTTTATCAAAAATATAAGTATAAAAAAAAATAAAAATTTAAGAAGTTTTATTAAAAATAAATATTTACTTAAAGAATATCCATTATTGAATTCTTTGACAAAAAATTTTCAATATAGTTATCAAAAAAAAAAAATTAAAAGATTTCAAAATTATTCTGAAATTAATATTGTTGGAATGGGAGGGTCTATTCTTGGAACGCAAGCAATTTATGATTTTTTAAAATACAAAATAAAAAAAAAATTTACTTTCTATAATAATATTCAATTTAAAAGAATAGAAGGGGATAGCAAAAAAAAATTAAATCTCGTAATATCAAAATCAGGCAACACTCTTGAAACAGTATGTAATTTTAATTTGTTATTGCAAAAACAAAAAAAAAATAAAAGTATAATTTTATGTGAAAAAAAAAATAATTATTTATCATTTTTAGCAAAAAAGTTAAAAGCAGAAATATTTGAACATAAAAATTATATTGGCGGAAGATATTCAGTTTTATCAGAAACAGGAATGTTGCCTGCTGAACTGATGGGTCTTGACGAAAAAAAGTTTAAGAAGTTCAATAATCTAATTAAAAATAAATATTTTATAAATAATTTAATTAAAAATGTAATTGCAATTTATAATAATATTAAAAAAGGAAAAACAAATTCAGTAATTTTAAATTACGATGAAAAATCTGATAATTTAATTAAATGGTATCAGCAACTTACCGCTGAAAGCTTAGGAAAAAATGGAAAAGGGATATTTCCAATAATATCTTCAATGCCAAAAGATAATCATAGTTTGTTACAATTGTATTTAGATGGGCCAAAAAATAATTTTTATACTTTTTTCAGCGTAAGAGAAAAAAATTCACAAAAGCTTAATAATGGTAAATTATTAGAGAGATTTTCGATTTTAAAAAATAAAAACATATATAATATTTTACAATCTCAAAAAATAGCTACTGAAAATATCTTTAGAAAAAAAAATATTCCTTTTAGATCATTTGAAATTATTAATAGGAATGAAGAAACATTAGGTGAAATTTTTTGTTTTTTTATATTAGAAACGATTCTCCTGGCACATATGTTAAAAGTAGATCCATTTAGTCAGCCACAAGTGGAACAAATTAAAAATGAAACATATAAAATATTAATTTAGAAAATTTTACCAAAAATAATTTTGGATAATCCATATTTTTTTTCTTTTGTTATAATTAAATTTTTAGAGATATTTTCCTTATTTTTTTTGCTTCTATGTATTATAATTAAAGAAGCTTTTGTTGTAATTTTCATTCTTTTGATTATTTCAATTAATTTATTTATTTTATTATCTTTAAATGGCGGATCTAAAAATATTAAATCAAATGTATTTAATTTAATTTGAGAAATATCATAGGCATCTTTTTCAAATATTTTTGAATATTTTTTTAATTCTAAAATATCTATATTTCTTTTTAAGATTTTAATTGAATTTAAATAATTTTCAAAAAAGATAACTTTTTTTGCACCTCTGGATATGCATTCGATTCCAAATGAACCAGTGCCAGAAAATAAATCAAGAATTCTAGCACCTTCCAAATTAACAAACTCGTTTTTTGAATGATCAATTATATTAAAAATTGACTCTCTGACCATATCTTTTAAAGGTCTAGTTGATTTATCGACAGGTTTAAGAATTTTTTTTCCCTTAAAATTTCCTCCTATAATTCTCATTTATCAATAACTTTATAACCTATATCCGATCTATAAAATCCATATTTCCAGTTTAGCTTTTTTATTTGATTAATAGACTTTTCTCTAGAACTAAAATAATTATCTGAAATTGAAACAAAATTTAAAACTCTCCCACCAATAGAATAGACTAAATTATCTATAACTTTGGTTCCAGCATGATATATAAAGCTATTTTCATTTAGCTTTAGTTTGTTTAAATCCCGTATTTCAATATTTTTTTTGTAACTTTCAGGATAGCCTTTAGAACATAAAACAACGCAAAGACTTTTTTTTTCATACCATTCAATATTTTCTTTATTAAGTTGTTCGTTACAACATGCAATGATTAAATCTAATAAATCTGTTTTTAGAAGAGGTAAAATTGTTTGACATTCTGGATCTCCCATTCTTACATTATATTCAATCAAATAAGGTTCATTTTTTTTTATCATAAGACCAGCATATAAAAATCCAATATATTTTTGACCCATATCCACAATTGCATTTAAGGTTGGATTAATAATTTTATTGATAATTTTTTTTTCTAAATCATGATTGATTAAATTAGATGGCGAATAAGCACCCATGCCTCCTGTATTTTTTCCTGTATCACCTTCACCTACTCTTTTGTGATCTTGGGCAGTATTAAAATTTTTATAACTTACACCATCAGAAATTATAAAATAACTCATTTCATCACCCTCTAGAAATTCTTCTATTAATATTTGATCTGCTTCGCCAAATTTTCCATTAAATATTTCTGAAATTGCATTTTTTGAGCTTTTAAAGTCTCTACAAATATAAACACCTTTGCCTGCTGCCAATCCATCCGCTTTTATTACTAGAGGCATTTTTTTATTTTTTAAAAAAATAAAAGCATCTTCTTTTTTTTTAAAAATACCAAATTTTGCGGTTGGAATATTGTATTTTTCACATATTTTTTTTGTGAAAGTTTTTGACCCTTCAAGTTTCGAAACTTTTTTATTAGGACCAAAAACTTTAATTTTTTTTTTATAAAGATAATCAACAATTCCATCAACTAAGGGTTTTTCAGGACCAACTATAACAAGGTCAATATTATTATCTTTAAGAAAATTATAAATTTTATTAAAATCTTCTAAATTTATATTTACATTTTTTGCAATTAAGTTAGTTCCTGCGTTTCCAGGAATACAATAAAGTTTATTAAGCTTTTTTGATTTATAAATTTTTAATGCAATTGCATGTTCTCTACCACCACTTCCTATAATTGCAATTTTCATATAATTATTTATATATCTTAAAAATGGAAAACAAGTTAGCTAAATTAAGATATTTACCAAATAACTTTGAAATTTTAGAAAGTGGAGATCATGTAATATGTTCAATTTCAGGAAAAAAAATATTTTTAGAAAATTTAACTTATTGGAATGTAGAAGAGCAAGAGCCATATTATTCTTATTTAGAAGCTTCAATAAAAAAAGAAAAGTTAGAAAAAAAATAAATTATTTTTTCCATCTATCATGAGTCCAAATCCATTGTTCCGGGTTTTTTAAAATCATTTTCTCTAAAATTGAATTTAAATATAATGTAATCTCATCAATATTTTTTTTTGAACTTAGATTTATAGGTTTAAAGACGTGCATTTTAAAATAATATTTTTTTTTCCTTTCTATATAAATAGGAACTACATCACATTTATATTTTTTTATAAGCTGCGCAGGAATTGTGGTAGTTGTTGCTAAGTTTCCAAAAAATTTTATTTTTGAACCTTCCCTAACTCTTTGGTCAATCATTAAGGCTATGGAACTTCCATTTTTTAAATTTTTAATTATTTGTCTTGTTCCAATCATTCCTTTTTTAATTTGATTTTTACAAATATAATTATTTCTTATTTTCTCCATAATCCTGTTAAGGAAAATGTTATTTAAAGGGCGATATATTGCAGACAATTCAATCCCTGCCTTTTCTATCTGCATGGCCATCAGTTCAAAATTATTAAAATGTCCAGATACAAAAACTACAGTTTTTTTTTCTTTTAAAATATTTTCTAAATAATTTTTTCCTTTAATTTCAATAAAATTTTCAAGTTTTCCATTTCTGAATTTTTTTAAAAAAGGATATTCAGAAAATATTCTTCCATAATTTCCCAAAACATTGCTAGCTAATTCCATATAATTTTGTTTAATAGGAATGTTAGATTTTTTAAGATTTTCTACTATTAATTTTTTTGATCTAAACATCGGACCAAAAAATTTTCCTATTAAAAATCCTAAGTTGGATGAAATTTTATATCCAATAAACTTAAACAATATGAAAAACGTATAAACAAATAAAAACTCAATAAAATAAATTATTTTTTTCATATTCTTTTAATTAAAAATTTTGAAAATTTTTGTAAACTTTTAATTTTTAAATCTATTTTAAGAAATTTAATATTTTCTCTTTGTTTTTTATTTAATCTCAAATAGTCTTTTTCTGAAGTAATTATATTTAATTTTTTCTTTTTAGCTAACTTTTTTAAATATAAAATATCTGAATTAGAAAAATTATAATGATCTGGAAATATTAGTTTTTCTTTAATTTTAAATTTATATTTTTTTAAAGTTCTCTCAAATTCTGCAGGGTTGCCTAATCCACAAAAATATAAAAAATTATTTTTAAGATTAAATTCCTTCAAATTTGTAGGAATATACTTTGTTTCAAATATCTTTATATTTTTATTTATCTTTTTTAAATATTTTGCCAATTTTGTATTACTTTTCTCACCATTTAAAAAAATAGCATCATAATTTTTAATTTCTGATATACTTTCTCTTAAAGGTCCTGACGGAATTAATAATCCATTTCCAACACCATCAGAACTATTAAAACAAACAATAGTGATATTGTATTTTAAACTTTTTTCTTGAAGACCATCATCTAAAATTGCTACATCATATTTTTTATCTGCAGCAATTTTAAGAGCATTATTTCTATACTTAGTACAAATTAAATTTCCATTAGATTTTAAAATATTTTGTTCATCTATCTGATCTAAATACTTTTTTTTAATAAAAACTGTTTTGTATTTTTTTTTTAATATTTTATTTATTTTAATTGCCAAAGGTGTTTTTCCTGTGCCTCCAATATATAAATTTCCAACACAAATGGATTTTATTTTATAATTTTTTTTATAAGAAGTTTTTTTTATAATATTTATTAAAAGAGTAATTAAACTTAATGGAGATAATACAATTGAAATCAAATTTATTTCATTCCAAAATGATGGTTTATTAAATTTCATTAAGGTATTTATTTATTTCATTTAAATTTTTTTTAAGGATTTCATTACCCATAACATTTAGCTTTTGTCTTACTTTTTTGGGTTGTTTATATTTAATTTTTTTAATAACAATCTTTTTCATATTATTAATACTATCGATTTTTGATGAAACATTAATTTTTGATAGTAAATTATATATTTCTTTAAAATTTTGTATATTTGGACCATGCAATATATAATTGCCCATTCTTGCTGGTTCTAGAGGATTTTGTCCTCCATGTGATATCAAAGAACCTCCTAAAAAAGTTATTTTTGATAGCTCATAAAATTTTGAAGTTTCACCGTATGTATCAACAATGTAAATATCTGTATTTTTTGAAACCTTTTTCTTTGAAGATCTAGTTACTATTTTTAAATCATTATTTTTAAGATCATTAGTTATAGAATTAGATCTATTTGTGTGCCTTGGAATTAAAATAGTTAGTAAATTATTATACTTTAATCTTAATTCTTTATGTATTTTTCCCAAAAATAACTCTTCATTGTAATGAGTACTAGCGGCACATAATATTAATCTATTTCTAAATAATTTTTTTGTATTTTTATCCAAAGTTTTTTTTGATTTACCGAAATATTTTAAATTTCCAACAAATTTAATTTTTTTTACACCTAAAATTTTTAAATATTTTTTTGTTTCGATATTCTGAGGCATAGCTAAAGAAATTTTTCCAAATATTTTTTTTGAAAAGTTTGGAAATTTTTTCCATCTAAGAAAACTTTTTTTTGTTATTCTTCCATTTAAAAGAATAATTGGAATTTTATTTTTTTTTAAATTTTTAAACATATTTGGCCAAATTTCAGAATCAATAAAAAATGCAATTTGTGGTTTCCAATATTTAATGAATCTATTTGTTAAATAATTATTATCTATAGGAAAAAAAACATGAATTGTTTTTTTAAATTTATATTTCTTTATTATAGATGCAGAACTAGTTGTTGAAGAAGATAGTAATATTTTATTTATTTTTTTATTTTTTTCTAATTTCTGAATTACTGGCAAAATACTTACAATTTCTCCAATACTTGCGCCATGAAACCAAACAGTTTTGCTTTTATTAAGGTTCGAATACAAACAAAATTTTTCTAAAAATCTTTTTGGATCTTCTTTTCCAGAAATCATTCTAAAGACAAAAATAATAGGTGAAAAAATAATTAAAATTAAAATTATAATTTCATAAATATAGAACATTAACTATTTTGTATTTGCTTATTAAAAAAATTAGTATAAATGTCTGAATTATTTAAAAGTTCATTATGCGTTCCTGTGGATACAACGTTTCCATTATCTATTACAAATATTTTGCTTGCATTTTGTATTGTTGATATTCTATGTGCAATTACTATTGTAGTTTTATTTTCTGTAAGTTTTTTTATAGCCATTTGTATTTTATTTTCAGTTTCAGAATCCAAAGATGAAGTTGGTTCATCGAGTAAAATAATTTTGCTTTTTCTCAAAAAGGCTCTTGCAATAGAAATTCTTTGCTTTTCACCACCAGATAGCCTAGTACCATTTTCTCCAACAATAGTATCAAAACCTCTATCAAGTTTTTTTATAAATTCTTCACTCATTGATAATCTTGATGCTTCAAATACATCTTCTTTAGCTGCATTAGGTTTAGCATATATTATGTTGTTGAATATTGTGTCATCAAATAAAGTTGTATTTTGATCCACAATAGATATTTGGTTTCTCAAAGAAGCTAAATTTACCTCATAAATTGACTGATTATCTATAAAGATATCACCTGAAGACTTATCATAAATTCTAGGTATTAAATTTAGCAATGTTGACTTACCTGATCCGCTAGATCCAACAAGTGCATTAATTTTTCCACCTTCAATATTAATATTAATATTTTTTAAAATAATTTTATTTTTATCATAAGAAAATTTGACATTATTAAATTCAATATTTGCGTTTTCCAATTTTAATTTTGGTTTTGTTTCGTTGGCTAAAATTTTATTTTCATAATCAATTATAGGTAAGATCCTTCTCCCAGCAGATATTCCCTGATTAATTGCAAGGGTAAGTGTGGCCAAAGATCTAACTGGCTGGTAAGCAAGCATCATTGCTGCTAAAAAGGAAAAGAAATTATTTATTCCGATTTCATCATTAAATATCAGTTTTCCACTATAAAATATTAAAACCGCTATCACTAGTCCAGTAAGAGTTTCCATTATAGAAGAAGGTCTTGCTAAAATAATTTCTATTTTTTTAGTTTTTTCTTTTAGTGCATTTATAAAGACTTCTGATCTGCTTTCTTCATATTTCTCTCTTTGAAATATTTTTATTAATTTATGATTTTTAAATAATTCTACTAAATGTCTATTTAGATCTCCCGACTTTTCTTGTGCTTCAGTCGTAACTTTGCCCATTCTTTTACCTAATTGTTTTGCTACTACTGAAGCTAATGGAATCATAATTAGAGCTATCATTGAAAGCTTCCAATTTTGATAAAACATTACAACTAATAATCCTATAAGTGTTAAACCATCTTTAAATAAATTTAAAAAAGCTCTGCTTAATAAATTTTTAATTTGCTCAACATCAAAATTCAGGTTTGATATTGACTTGCCTGAATGTCGAGTATCAATATATTGTGTGTCAGCTTTAATAAACGATGATAGCATTTCAAATTGTATAATTTTTTTTACTTCTTCTGCTACACTAGTCAAAATTGTTTTAGCAAAATATAATGAAATGCCTTTAGTTGCAAAAGACACTATAATTGCCAATGGTATTAAAAATATAAGTTTCTGATCTTTTTCTATAAATAATTTTTTAATAGCAGGATCCAATAACCAAGCAATAGCAGAAGTGCAGGTTGCAACTATAATTGAAAAAAAAACCGCCAATAAAATTTTTTTTATAAATTTGCTCGTATAATCTTTGTAAAGTCTTTTAAGAATTTCTAAATTTGACATTTAAAATATTTTACCAATTAGTAAATTAAGAAAAATTATAAATCCTAAAGCATTGTTGCTTTTAAATTTGCTTAGGCAATTATTTGGATCGTTTATATTTAATTTATGTATTTGAAAAAAAATTAAATGAAAAAAGGGAATAATCAAAAATAAAAAATAAATTATATTAAAATTCATTAGAGTCCCAACTAAAATTAGCGAAGTGAAAAAAATCAAATAACATAATAAAATAAATTTCTTTGGATTATTTTTAAATTTTATTGAAGTTGATTTAACTCCTATTATTTCATCATCCTTTATATCTTGATA
>MDTA01012360.1_pt1 | contig 11978 bp, 4 predicted proteins | sample 811151 | NCBI WGS metagenome assembly MDTA01 (sample SAMN05326648, study PRJNA326480) | marine metagenome | isolation source: seawater | place: Indian Ocean: South | collected 2010 | reverse complement strand
GGAGGTAAGTAATGGGTCTTCGACCGCCATCGATGCCAATTTGGATGGTGGTCCCCGTTTACTGGACGTTCTCCCTCCCAGTCTTGCGCCGGTCGGTGGTGAGTCGCTGGTCATTCATGGCGTAAATGGTGAATCCCGCCGCCTCAGCGCGCCGGTCTCCAGTCTCAGCGGTGGGTTGAGAGAACTCCGGGACTGGACGTTGTTGCCCGGTGAGCGAATGATGTGGACCTACCGGACCACGGTTCTCCCTGGCGCACCACTGGGCCCAAGCGATTCCAGTAACCGCCTGTTAACACGGCGGAGCGCAGTGCCCTTAGCCGATTTGGCACAGGCCCAGATCGAAATCGTTCCCGATGCGTTCTTGGAGGAAAGCAATCTGATCGGGCGAGTCTACTGTGACAGCAACGGGAACGGTCGGTTTGATCCCCGGGAATTGGGCGTGCCAGGGCTTCGACTGTATGCAGATCACGGCGTTTGGATTGAGACCGATGGTTATGGTCGCTACCATTTCAGCCGTCTGGGACCTGGGATCCACCGTGTGAAGATTGATGAGCGGAGTTTACCGGTTGGAACGAGCATTAAAGACCCCGGTCGGACCTTTGAACTGACCCCCGGTCTCCCCATCGCTGTCGACTTTCCTTTGACCTGTGATGTACGTCTTCAAGGACCTCAAGAGCTTGCCCGTAATCCCATGGCGGACGTTCGTCGGGCACCGCCCCCGCCGATGTCGATTCCTCCTCTAGAGGTTGTTGCCAATCCCGCCGATGGCGTTCTGATGGTTGGTGAGCGAGTCCTCGAAGTCCCTCGCGTGCGCGCCGGAGTCTTCGGACCCGCTGAAGAAGTCGATATGCTTCGGACGGGGGGGCCAAACCTGGGATACCACGAGACATCGCTTCACCTCTATGCCAAGGCGAGCGGTCCTTTGCCGATGGCTCGTTGGACCTGGCGGTTGCAAGCAGAGACGGGTCGAACGGTTCTCGAAAAGACAGGGGATGGAGCACCGCCGGCGAAGTTGGTGATCGATCTCCCCGATTCGCTGAAACGAAATAAGCGTTATCAAGCTTGGCTTGAAGTGGAGGCGGTCGGTGGTGACCGAGCGAGTAGTCGATTGCTTCCCGTGGGACTTGGGTTGGGGATGAAGCCACCACGGAAACGCCGTCCCAGTATCTTGGACGAATCCAACGGTCGCCTGTTTGTTGACGATGGAGCGACGCCGACGCCCCGCTTTCGTGGGTGGTTCCAAGACCGCATCGCCCGGTTACAGGGAGACGGTGAGTTGGTCGCCGAGATCCAAGTTCATGGACATGCGCCAAAGTCGAAAGTGAAGGCGGTCGTCTACACCGCACGGCGTGCTCAGACCATTAGGGGCATGTTGCTTGCGGCTGGTATTGAATCCAGGCGGTTTCGAGTGCGAAGTATGGGAAGCCGCCGTAAACTCGTCCCCAATCGCACCAAAGCAATGATGCGAAAGAATCGCCGAGTTGAAATTAGATTTAAGCGGGTTCGATCCGTGGCTGAACCTGTCGAACTCGGGATCGAGGTCGTGCCCCAACTGTTGGTGAATGGCCAAGAGATGGTGCGAGAGAGCGGGGGCTTGTTTAAGGGCAGCTTGCAGCTTGGCGTTGGCGATCGTGCTGTGTTCGACTTGATCACCGATCGAGGGGGGCGCATACGAGCCACCCGGCGCCGTCACCTTGATGGTCTTGAGGTCCTGCCTCAGCGGGCAAGAGGCTTGGACGGCTTGTCGGTGAGTGGTCGTTTGCGTGGGCTTGATCGAAGTCTGACCGTTGCCGGCGAAAAGCTTGACCTTGACCTCTTATCGGTCCGTATCCGGCCCTTGGTTCGCGCGGTGAAGCTGAATCCCGAGGGAACAGGGCTTGAGCCATTGAAAAAAGCTGATGGCAGCATCATCTGTCCGGGGGTTTGTGTCGGAGTGACCACAGGCTATGCACCGGAATCCTGGGAACTCCGGGTTCGACAGGCCAGCGACGTTGGATTCGATAAAGGGCTCGACGAAGCGCCAGTGATTCATACCCTTCGAGGCGTCGGACCGGTTCCCAAGGTGTTGCCGTGGGATGGTGTCGGTGGTGGCAGTATCTTTATCCTGAGAGAGGGGATTTACGGGCTTCAACTGATTCTGCGAGGTAAAGGCGGTCAGACCGCGATTTCTGCACCGAGTTTCTTCCGGGTGTACCGCCCAGAGGGGGACTTCCGTGTGGTGTTGCCCGACCCCTTTGGTAAGCCTTCTCGCAAGGGGAAATTGGGCCCGTTAAAACTCACTCCCGATGCGCGGCGAGACCTGGATCGGTTTATTGCTTTAGCAAAGGTCCTACGAGGCAATGTGACGATTGATGGTCATACGGATCTGACCGTGCGGGCCACCAAAGCCGAAGGCGTGACCCGTTCGATGGCCGAAGTGATTCGTCGGGAACTGGTGGGCGCTGGTGTCGAGGCCGGTCGTATCATGGTGAAGGCTCGCGGCAACTCGGATCGGGTGGTCCTCAAAGCACGCAAGCCAGCGGAACATGCTCAGAATCGGCGAATTGAGTTAAGGCTCGCAGCGGAGCAAATCGAATCGTTACCCGAACTGCCCCTCGGTATGGCGGTTGCTCGAGCCCCAGGGGGAGACTTGGTCGCCGATGAAGATGGCGGTGTCGAAGGGCGACTCTTGCCCGGCAAGAGCGGTAAGATCGTTCTCCGGCTTGAGGACGGTAGTGGGCGATCCGCCGTTTATCCCCTAAGATCCGAGACGGTCGGGGCGAGAGCGGTCGAGCCTATGTACCCGGTTGTTCCCGTGCTTGAAGGCTCTGCAGAGGAGATGCTGACAACCGACGCCGCAAGCTTGCTCGTGGCGCTACCACCTGAGGGCAGCATCCATCGGCATACCAGTATCGGTGTTTACGGACGAACCCTTCCCAACGTGAAGGTCACCGTGAATGGCAAGGCAGCAACAGTCCATCCGCTCACAGGGGCTTTCGGTATCAATCTACAGTTGAAGCCCGGTGAGCAAGCGATTGATGTGGTCGCAGAGGATGCGGGAGGCAGTCGTGCTCGACTGAATCGGAAACTACGCATCGAGCCCCATGGCTGGTTCCTCATGGGGCTCGCGGATCTCGCTTACGGCACACCGGCAGTCCCATTAGCCGGTGCTCGTGGGGATCGCACCTTGGAAATGGGTCGTTGGGGACGACTGACCGCTCGGACCATGGCTTGGTACAAGCGCAGTTGGACCTTTCCGAAGACGAGTCACTTTCGACAGTTGGATCTCTCGACCTACGTGGACAGCGATCGCTGGGGCTTCTTGGAGTATGAGCGCCTTTGGGATGACGGAAGGCAGGCTCGTGAATTCGGCGATGATGCAAAAGAAGTTCAAGAGGTCAAAGCCGCAGGACCCCTATATCTGAGTGTGGTCGCTGACGATAGCTACCTGAAGGTCGCTAACTTCAAGACCAAACAGCCGGGACGCAAATTACTCAACTACCAGCGCAGTTTCTATGGTTTCGATGGGCTGTACGCTCGGAGTAGCGGACCCAAAAAAGAAGCCACGCGCATCGAAGCGGGTATGTATGCATCGACGACCGCCCAAGGGTTGCGGGCGGCGAGTAATCTCTTCGTCGGAACAGGCGGCTCTTTCTATCGCTTGCGCCACGGTGATCTGCTGGCAGGTAGCGAGCGGGTACGGATGGTTGTCCGGGAGCAGATGACGGGCTTATCGTTGGTCGAGCGACTCCTTGTGCGTGGCAAGGACTACCGGGTGGACGCAGTGGAGGGATTGATCGTGCTCGATCAGCCGTTACCGTCGACTGCGGGCTCTGGATTCTCCTCCGATCTCGGTGTGTCGACAGGCGACTTGGGGGGACACCCGGTTTATCTCGAAGTCGACTACACCTATCGAGGCAATGCCAACTACGGCAGTCTTGCAGCTGGAGGGCGAGTTGATGGGGGCAGTCAGAAGTTAGGTCTCAAGGGGGGGCTTTCCTATCACTACGAAGGTCGTGAGGACGGGAGTTCGGCTTTCCAGGCTGTAGGACTCTTCGGCCAGTGGAACCATAAAAAGCACCACGGTGTGAGTGGCGAATTTGCCTACAGTCGAGCCTTGGACGGAGAGCATTATGCCTCCACGGATGGGGGAACGAATTTCCATGGTTTGGGTGAATCCTTGGATCATCCCCAGGTCGAAACTCGAGGAATTGTTTATCCGTCGCCCGAGTCGCCTCGGGTCGGTATCGCATGGCGTCTCGAGGGCCACAGCCAAATCGGCGATAAGGTGGGTAAGAAAGACAAAGATGCATTGCAATTCAACGCACATGTTCGCCAGTCGACCCCCGGTTACTACGGTGGGGGGACACCCCTCGATCAAGGACAAACCCGGTGGGGTCTGAGATCCGTCTATAAACTCAACAAGCAAGATTCGGCGACTGCGAGTTACGTGGGAAGTTACTCTCTTGTGGCGGAATCAGCGGCAGAAGATCCGCTGAAACTACCAGATCCTGCACTGCGTGAGTACAGACGGATTCATCGCGAAGCGCTCACGTTGCGCTTCCAGCGCAAAACGAAAGTATGGGACGCGGGTGGGGAGTATGCTTACGGTTACACCAGTGATTCGATGAACTATTCGCCCTTGGGCGTCGACGCCGGTAATCAGTGGGGTTCCGTGCATAGCCATGTCATCGCAGGTGATGGTCTCTATCACATCAACCCCAGATGGAGTGCCGGTGGTTCTCAAAAGATCATTCTCGGCGGTGAACATCTTCGATTCAACTCAGACCCCAGTGTGGAAGATGACCTTTGGTGGCGCTTTGGTACCACGGCTCGCGTCCGCTACCGCTTGGACAAACGCTTTAGTTTAGAGGGTGAGGAGGAGTTGCGCTGGAATGGAGACAACCAAACTCGTCTGAGCATTGTCCGGCGTCCCGCCAAGGGGATTGATCATTACATCCAAGAGCGCTTCACGCAGCAGAGCGGTCAATTCTTTAATTCGACGGTGGTCGGAGCCCGAGAGCAAACGACGAAAACCCAACAGCATCGAGCTGAGTTGAGAGTCGATCACTCGGTGGGTGAACCGAGAGCCTCAGCGGTCATCGGCACCCGGAGACTCTATCGCCCCTTGCCTGGGTTGGATGTGAGTTTGGCTTACGAGCGAACTCAAGTCCTCTCGGGCGGAGCCGTTCTTACCTCTGCCGCAGGTGCGCAGCCCCTGCCTGGTAGCGAGGGAGTAGATACTCGGAACTTATCTGGGCGTCCCGCAGGGACGAGCAATATGATCGGGCAGCCGACGAGTCCAGATGCAGGTGCCAACCTGTTGCAGAGCGGGATGAACGGTTGGGGCTTGGGACCAGCGACGGGCTCTCGAGATGCCCTCGCCCTGTCGGCGGGTTACAAGCGCAAGGACCGCATCGCTCTGAAAGCCCGCAGCGAACTGCGCTTGGATGTTCCCAGTGCCCGGCTCAACGGTGGAGCGATTGCCGGGGCGACAGAAGCGCATCTCCAGGACCGACTGACACACTTTAATGAGGTGAGCGGTCGACTGAAGCTCTCGCCTGATCTGGCGGTGCTGGGGCGATTCGCACTTAATGTGGTTCGAAATTTAAACGACGGTGCACGAGAGCAGCATTCCGAAGAGTTTAGCGTCGGCGTTGCTCTGCGACCACAATACACGGATCGCTACCGAGGATTGCTTCGATTGACCCGTCGTGCCGACAAGCGACTCGACGGTTGGTGGAGTGAGCAAAACCTGCTCAGCCTCGAACCTGTCTTTGAAACGCCTTTCTTTCTTCAAGTGACCAATAAGTTGGCGCTGAAACTTGCGATTGAAAGTGATGATCTCTTGGGGGCGACCTCATCGACTACGGCGCTTTTCGTTCAGCGCTTTGATTATCATCTCACCCGATGGCTGCGATCGAAGCAAACCATCGGTCTTCCTGGGGATGTGGATCTCATGTTGGAGTACCGCGCTTTGGGCAACATGAGTATCGGCTCCATGAGTCACGGGCTTGCCCTTGGGCTTGCTTACTTACCAACCCGCCATGTTCGTGTGGGTGTGGGTTACAGCTTCACGGATGTGCCATCGAGTCTCGCACCGGACGCACGCCCGGACGGCTCAGGCTTCTTCTTGAGGGTCACGGGTTCTTATTGACCCGGGTGGGTACGATTCGAAACCTGAGCACCGCCATCTCGGAAGATTTGGATGAGTTCCTTCACTCGCTGAGCATCGCCGGCACCGAGAAGAACTAGATCTCGCTCAGGAGGGCGATGGGCGTCTTCTGGCGGCACGAGATAGCCCATACCGAAGCCCGTCATTCCAACGACCCAAGCGTTCTTCGCCGAACTGCCAATCAGTGCATGGGAGGGCTCACCTGGAAGCCCGACCAAGCGCAACGGACCGAGTTGTAGGAGTTTGATTTTTCGATCACTCGATCCAAGCCTGGAGGTCGCCCACGGTGCGAGAACGAAAGGACGCCCGATGAGTGGAATGGGGAGTGCTGGATCAATCGATATTTCCATCTCGGTGGCGTGGACCCGAGCCTCAGACTGCATGTTGTTTTCAGCGAGGAGTACTAAACCGCTGACAGCAGAGGCAATAAGTGCAGCGTAATCGTCCACTTGGCGCACCGTTGCCGGCGTGGCTTGTGCGGTCAACCCGGGTAGGAAAATGGCAAAGTCGGCATCTTTTTCCAGTTGAAGTAGGTGAGCCACCCGGGCTGGGTAGTCACCATCGGATTTTGGGTGATGGCGATTCACAAGGGTTGGGTGGGCTGCGAAGGACCAGAGAATCGTTCGCTGGTGCTTGGATTGGAGGAGGGCGAGCCTGAGTTTGTTGTCGATGCTCACTTGAGCACCCTTTGCACGTCCGCCAACATAGTTGGGCATCGCTGCTTCAGCGAGACCCATTCGAGCCGGTTCGTAGTGACGGAGTGCCTTACGGGTCAGTTTATCGAAGAGTTCAAGTAATTGAGCATGTTTAATCTCGGCATCACCGAAGGCAAGCCGCATCGCAAGTCCACCCGGTAGCCTGGGTCCGGCATGACTATGATTTGCCACAACAAGTACTCGTTCTGGCGTAATTTCAGCGGCTGAGGCCACCGTAAACCGAATCACCTTTTGGCTGGGGTCTGGAATATGAAGCGTATCCACCGTGGCGATAGCTGCTCGAACCTGGCCGCCCCGGCCTAGCAGTACTATCTTCGCTTTAGGCTGGGCGTATAAGGGGAGTGTGCGCGGCCCCAGAGGCTTCGGGAGGGTCAGGCTGGCTGTACCCGCATGAAGTGAAGAGGATGGTGTCGTAATCAGTTCGATGAGTCGAGCATTGGCTTGATCGATCTCATCGGATGAGAGGTGTTGTTCGGCAGTCCCTGCTTGCAGTCGGAAGGCCAGTAGGGCGACGAGAAGGAGAGACACTACGACATGCTTGATTCCCAGCGGGCCCACTTGCCACCCTCCCCGTCGGCCTTATACTCCGGCGGCGGTAAAGCCAAACCTCCGTTGCACAAAATGGGTGTGACACTGGAGTCTACACATGAGTATTTTTGATCAAATTGCATCAAATCAGCACGAACAGTTAGTCTTTTGCCACGACCCTGTGAGTGGCCTTCGAGCCATTATCGGTATCCATGACACGACGTTGGGACCAGCACTTGGTGGCACCCGAATGCGAGTTTACAAAAGCGAGCAAGCCGCCATCACAGACGTTCTTCGATTGAGTCGTGGCATGACGTACAAATCGGCAGTGACTGGTCTCAACCTTGGGGGTGGGAAGGCGGTCATCATTGGCGATCCTCGTCAGGATAAATGCGAGGCTCTTTTTCGTTCCTACGGTCGCTTCGTCGAGAGCTTGAATGGTCGCTACACAACAGCAGAGGACATGGGTACCGGAGTCGCTGACATGGAGTGGGTACGCATGGAGACCGATCATGTGGTCGGGATTTCGGCTCAACTTGGAGGCTCAGATGATCCGAGTCCGGTCACAGCCATGGGAACCTACGAGGGGATGAAGGCAGCTGCTCGCCGCAAATACGGCAGTGAATCGCTCCAAGGCAAGACCATCGCCGTTCAGGGGGTGGGTCATGTGGGTTATTATCTCGTTCAGCATTTGGCCCGAGAGGGCGCTCGAATTCTGATTTCGGACGTGAATGAGGAAGCGATTGCGACGTGCGTGAAAGAGTTTGGCGTTGAGGTCGTTGGTCTCGACGACATCTATGATGCAGAGATGGATATCTATGCGCCCTGTGCTATCGGCGCCACCATCAACGATGACACGATCGATCGGCTCAAGTGTTCTATCGTTGCGGGGTCAGCCAACAACGTTCTTCTCGATGAAGACCGACACGGTATGCGGTTGGTGGAACGTGGCATCTTGTATTGCCCCGATTACGTGATCAACGCCGGTGGTTTGATCAATGTGGCGAACGAGCTTGAAGGTTATAATCAGAAGCGAGCACTTTCCCAGGCAGCGGCAATTCACGATACCATTCGGGATATTCTTGAGTTGGCATCTGAGAAAGGGATTCCTCCCTTCCGTGCTGCCAATGAAATCGCCGAGCGACGAATTCGCCGAATGGGTCAGGTGAAGTCCACGTTCCTGGGACCTCGGGAGCGTAAATATCGAGGGATCTGCTAGGCTTTCTTTTCCGCCTTTGCTGGTTTGATCTTCGGTATGAATGCCTTCGTGGGTTTGGCTTGTAATACGGTAGGCTGGATGTCTTCGAACGTCTCTGCGTAGACGAAGTTCATGCCTTTCAAGACCACCTCAGGAATCTCTTCAATATCCTTCTGGTTGGCCTTCGGGGCGACGACCGTTGTAAAGCCAAGGCTCTTGGCTGCGACGACTTTTTCTCTCAGTCCGCCGACAGCAGTTACGTCACCTCGCAGTGTGAGTTCGCCAGTCATCGCCACTTTGCCTTGTGCACGACGACCCGTGAGAAGGCTGATGAGTGCTGTTGTGATGGTGATCCCGGCACTTGGGCCGTCTTTCGGTACGGCACCTGCTGGGAAGTGAACATGGAGATTGTATTGATCAAAGATGGCTCGGTTGATTCCAAGATCTTCCGCACGGGTTCGTACATAAGACAGGGCGATTTCGACCGACTCTTTCATGACTTGTCGCAAGTTACCTGTCACTCGGACTTGGCCTTTGCCTGGCATCATGGAGGTTTCGATAAGCAATACGTCGCCGCCTGTGGGGGTCCAAGCGAGCCCAACAGCCAAGCCAGGCCGACGGGTTCCTTTCATGCTTTCTTGCACGTAGCGAGGAGCACCCAACCATTCCGGTAGGTTTTCGGATTTGACTCGAAGCGGCAAGTCGAAGGCATCCTCGCCTTCCGTGACAATTTTCGCCGTCGCCTTGCGGGCCAGCGCCTGACATTTTCGGTTGAGGTCCCGTACACCTGCTTCCCGGGTATGTCCTGTGATCATCGAGCGAAGTGCGCTGGCGTGGACGACAAGTTCTTTCCGGCTAATCCCATGTTCCTTCAGGACTCTCGGCAGCAGGTGTCGACGGGCAATCTGGAGTTTTTCCTCTGGAATGTATCCATCCAGTTGAATCAACTCCATCCGATCGAGCAGTGGTCGTGGGATTTTACCGGCATCGTTGGCGGTTGCGATGAAGAAGACTTGGCTTAGATCACACGGCACATCCAGGTAGTGATCCATGAAGTTATGGTTCTGAGCGGGATCCAGCACTTCAAGCATCGCGCTCGATGGGTCACCTCTCCAGTCACTGCCTAGCTTATCGATCTCATCGAGAACGAACACCGGGTTCATGGACCCAGCCCTCTTCATTCCTTGAATCAGCTTGCCTGGCATCGCCCCCACATAGGTGCGCCGGTGACCTTTGATTTCCGCCTCGTCACGCATTCCCCCCAGACTCACTCGATGCAGTTTTCGACCCATTCCTTTGGCGATGGACAGTGCAATGCTGGTTTTACCTGTTCCCGGTGGTCCGCACAGGCAAATGATGGATCCTTTCGCTTCGGCATTCCGGATACGCACAGCCAGATATTCAATGAGGCGATCTTTCACCTGCCCTAGACCGAAGTGCTCATCATCAAGGATCTTCCGACTTCGTTTCAGATCCAATCGGTCTTCTGAAAATTCTCCCCACGGCAAGTCGGTGAGCCATTCGAGATAAGTACGAACCATGTTGTATTCGGTGGCTTCTGGACTGAGTTGGCTCAGTCGCTTCAACTCCGACTCACCCTTTTGGCGAACGTCCTCAGGTATGCCTTCCTTTGCGAGCGCTTCCTGAAAGCGCTCGATCTCGACCTCTCGCTCGTCCCGATCCTCGCCTAACTCTCTCCGCAGCAGTTTGATCTGCTCCCGGATCATGTAGTCCTTCTGATTCTTTTCGATTTTCTCCGCGATTTCCCGGTGCAGCCGAGCGCCAAGATCGGCGAGTTCCCGTTCTCGGGTGAGGTAGAGCATCGCCATCTCCACCCGGGTTCGGACGTCAAATGCTTCGAGGAGATGTTGCCGCTCGGAAACCTGCAGTTGGAAATTGGCGCCGACAAAATCGGCCATCGCACCGGCCCCCTCCAGGGTGGCCACGAACTGGGCCGCCTCCTCGGGAATGTCGGGGCGGATTTGAATCAGTTCCTGCACTTCGTGCTGCAAACGCTGCCGCAAGACTTCGAGTTCCGTTTCTTCTTTTTCATCGATCGGATCGATGTCAGGTGGATAGCTAACCTTAGCGACTAAAATGTCGTCGGCCCGACGAAAACGCTCGATACGAAAGCGACATAACGTTTGGCACAGGACGCGCAAGCTATCATCGGGCATGCGGAACACTTTGGCGATCCGTGCCGCTACGCCGATACGGTGGAGCTCTTGCGGTTCTGCTTGCTCCCGATGATTCTCCTGTGGCCGGTCCGCTCGAATGGTGACAAAGCCGATCATTCGATTGCCGTCGAGCATTTGGTCCATGACGGTACGGGCGTCGCCGACCGCCGGAATTTCGAGCGGAAAGAACATGCCTGGAAAGACGACGGCTGTATCCAAAGGATAGAGGATCAAGTTATCCGGCAGCGGTGAAGACAGCACCAATTCGGTGGAGGCGACTTCATCCTGAATCGCTTCTTCGATCAGTTCTTCAAGGGTTTCGTCGATCAAGTGAACTCCCAGTCTTTCAACGCGGAAGTGGGTCTCCGCATGCCTACTTTGGGCATCTCTGGCTCACTTGGCAACCGATGGCCCAAGGGGCCGGCCTCTAAGTCCTTTCGAAGACAGCATTCTTTTATTTTTACCGCCGTCACTTGACGGATGGCCACTCCCCCTCCGTAAAAACCGAGGCACGGGACCCGCTTTTTCTTTGACGGAGGGAGGGTGCACCTGTAACCCCGCCGCCGCACCGTTGGACCGGTGTCCCTGCGTGATCTTCATCTCGCAGGTACTAGAGGAGATCGAGCAATGCCGACGATCAACCAGCTGGTACGTAAAGGCCGCAAGAAGCGGGTACGTAAAAGCTCCAGCCCTGCCCTTGACAACTGCCCCCAGCGCCGTGGGGTTTGCACACGTGTGTACACCACGACGCCGAAGAAGCCGAACTCGGCGCTGCGGAAGGTCGCTCGTGTCCGACTGACCACTGGGATGGAGGTTACCTCCTACATTCCTGGTGAGGGTCACAAGCTGCAAGAACACTCGGTGGTGTTGATTCGCGGCGGTCGTGTGAAGGACCTCCCCGGTGTCCGTTATCATATCATCCGCGGCAAGTTGGATGCCACTGGGGTCGACGATCGGCGTCAGGGGCGTTCCAAGTACGGCGCCAAGCGGCCCAAGAAGTAAGGAAGCACACCATGTCTAGACGAGGTGCACCCCCAAAGCGCGAGATCATCCCCGATCCTCAGTACAAGGATAAGATGGTTGCTCGCCTCATTAACTACGTCATGAGAGACGGTAAGAAATCCGTGGCAGAACGGATTGTCTACAATGCGTTTACGAGCATTCAGGACAAGACCGGCGAAGAGCCTGTGACCGCATTCAAGACG
>MDTA01049751.1_pt1 | contig 11980 bp, 19 predicted proteins | sample 811151 | NCBI WGS metagenome assembly MDTA01 (sample SAMN05326648, study PRJNA326480) | marine metagenome | isolation source: seawater | place: Indian Ocean: South | collected 2010 | reverse complement strand
TTAAATTAAATTGAGTATAAAGAAAGTATTCTATGAGTGTTAACTCAATAACACTCATAAAATTAAGCTTGCTGGCAAACGTCTTTAACTATTGGAGTGTTTGAACAATCATCACACTTTGTAATCTGTACCAAACATCCACTCTCTGCTTTTGCAAAATCAACAGTCTTGTTACATTTTGAACATGTTGAAGCTAGTGTCATTCCACATTTTGAACAGCTTGCTGTATTTAAATTTTCCATAATTATCTCCTATAAATTAACTACAAGTTATAAGATAAAAAACAAGATAGAAAATCAATTATGTTTAAGAGTGATAATCATTCTCAAAACTAATAATAAAATTTATTAATTAAATATAAAGAGAATGCTGTAATTAAAGCATACTCAAAATAATATTTTATTTTTATTATTTTATCTAAAAGCTTACTTTTATTGGACAAAAATTTCTTTCCTGCAAAAAATAATATTTCTATAAATATAAAGGTTGCTAACAAACTAATAAATGTTTTTTTTAAACCAAAATTTGTAATACCAAAAAAAACACTGGATATTAATGTTAAATAAGAAACTTTGATAACAAAAATAGTTAATATGATATTAGTTTTATGAGAAAAATTCTTTTTTAATTTTATAAAAAAAAAGGACCATAAACATGCAAAAATAAATAATGTGTATTCAATCATAATTTATCAGTTTATAAGAGATATGTTTATAGCACCTTTTCAAATCCCTCAAAATTAGGAGAGTTGATGTATAGTTTTTTGTGTTGACCAGCATTTTTATGAGCAAGTTTAAATTCCTCTGATTGTGTCCAATTCAAAAAATCTTGCTTAGAATTCCAAATACTATGTGATGCATATAGAGTAAAATCATCATTTGCTAATCCTTTAATTAAGTTAAATGACTTAAAACCAGGAACATTTTCAAGATGACTATCTCTATTTTTCCAAACATTTTCAAATTCTTTTTCTTTTCCTTTAATTATTTTAAATCTATTCATTGCAATAAACATATTATTAAACCTCTTTTTTATTTCGATAAGATATTACATTGACCGTAAACCAAAAGGAATTTTTTTTATCGTCTATATAGGGAATTAGTGTCCACAAAAAAGTTTTACTTCTTTTATTTTTGGTCACTTTTACAAAATACACTTCATGAAATTGGTCTTTGTGAGCAAGTTCAATTTTATTGTCATTATGGTCTAAAAAAATTGAATATGGGTCAGACTTAATCATTTTTTTAAATTTCTTAATTGGTCCTGTTATTTTTTTATTTTCTGGATGAGCAAAAATATATACTTGCTCTATACCACGATCATTGCCTAATTTAGAATTATTTTTTAAAGATTGAAGTTGTAGAATTAAAACCTGATATGCTGTAAGTTTTGAATTTGGGAGTATTAAATTTTTTGATTTTAATTTCAAACCAATAAATCCAATAGTTAAAGCAAAAATAATGAGGATATAAGAAGATTTTAAATTTTTAATTGCTGTCATATTTATTTTTAATTGGCGGTCCCTAGGGGAATCGAACCCCTCTTTCATGGATGAAAACCATGTGTCCTAACCGATAGACGAAGGGACCTAAAAATAATCTTTTTATTTATTATTACTATATTATCAATAAAAAAAATTAATTAATTAATTTAATATCCTCAATTATCAACTCTATTCTCGACTTACCATTCCATTCGTTGAGCTTAATTTTGCCTGCGACATTAAAATTTTTTTTATAATTTATTAAATAACTTCCAATATCTTTGGTTTTAGAATTAAAACATATTGCATTAAGGTAAAATGCTCCTTTTTGCAAAATAACCTTAACATGATTATTGCTTGTTTCTATGACTTTATTTACTTTAAAATTTTCAAAAGCAAAAGTTGGTTCTTTGTTTCCAGATCCGTAAGGCTCCAGAATATTTATCTTATTTATTAAATCATTGTTAATTGCTGACGTATCTAAGAATGTATCTATAAAAAAAAGATTCTTATCATTATTTTTTTTTGTTTTATTATATATTTTAATTAATTTTATTTTGAATTGATCTATTTTATTCTTTTCAAGGGTGAACCCCCCCGCCATTGGATGACCTCCTCCCTTCAAGATTAAGTCCATTTGCTTACAGTTTGTTATGGCCTGTCCGATATCAAATCCATAAACAGATCTTGCTGATCCTTTGCAAACATCTCCACTTTGAGAAATTATAAAAGCTGGCTTATTATAATAATCTTTTAAACGACTAGCAACAATACCAATCAACCCCTCGTGCCAGTCGTTTTTTACGAGAAATATAATATCTTCAAATGTATTTTTTTCTACCAAACTCACTGCTTCCTCCATTATATTTTTTTCAAGATCTTTTCTTTTCAAATTTAAACTATCTAGCTCACTAGATATCAAATAAGCTGTTTCAGCGTCGCATGTAGTTAACAGTTTATAACCAAGATCAGATTTACCTATTCTGCCACCTGCATTAATTCTTGGTCCTATTATGTATCCAATGTCGTAAGTAGAAAGTTTCTTTCTAATTTTCGAGTAATCTGTAAGTGTTTTTAAACCAAGATTGTTTCTTTTAGATGCTATTTTTAGACCCTGATAAACAAAGGCTCTGTTTAAATTTATTAAAGGTACAACATCACAAACGGTTCCCATCATTACCAAATCTAAAAAATCAAATAAATTCGGTTCCTTTATGTAATTATTTTTAAAAAAATTTTGATCACGTAAAAATTTATTACATCCAACAAGAAATATAAATAAAACACCTGCAGCACACAGGTAATAATAATCATCTACCTCGTCTAAACGATTAGGATTTATGATTGCATCTGCAATTGGTAGATTTTCTTGAGATTTATGATGATCAATTACAATAACATCTATCTTTTTATCTTTTGCATACTTTATTGCATCAAATGATGTAGTTCCACAATCTAAAGTAATGATTAAATTTACATTATTTTTTATAATTTTATCAAATGTATTTACTGTTGGACCGTAACCATCTTTTTGTCTATCTGGTATAAAAACAAAGTGATCAATATTTAATTTTTGTAAATATAAATCCATCATACCGCTAGATGTTGCACCGTCTACATCATAGTCACCAAAAATACAAATTTTACTTTTATTTTTAATATGTTTGTAAAAAATTTTTATTGCTTCATTACAATCTTTAAATAAATATGGATTAGGTAAAAAATTTTTTATTTTTGGATTTAAAAAATTTTCAATTTCATTTTCATTTAATCCTTTTATTGATAAAAGTTTAGAAGTTAAATAATCTAGTTCATATTTATTTGAAATATGCTCTACAAAATTTTTATCGAAATTTCTTACAATCCATTCCTTACCTTCAACAGAATTACTGCTCATACTTGGTATTTTTTTTTAACTTTTTGAAAAAATTTCTGTGAATAATGAAGCGCAAACGTCTCTGTTTCATATGTATTGTCTTTAATCTTAATACCAGAAACTAATTCCCCATCGGTTACGCCAGTTGAACAAAATATTACATCACCTTTTACTATTTCATCTAAATTATATTTTTTTTCAAAATCTTTAATCCCTAATTTTTTTGCTCTTAAAATTTCATCATCATTTTTGATAATTAATCTAGCTTGAAATTGTCCCCCTAAGCATTTTATAGCAGAGGCTGCTAAAACACCTTCGGGAGCACCCCCAATTCCTAAATACATATCTACATCTGTTGAAGCTAAAGCTGAGTATATTGAACCAGCAACATCACCGTCTGAAATAAGCTTTACTTTTGAACCTAAAGATTTTGCACTATCAATAAAATGATAATGTCTATCTCTATCAAGTACACAAATGCAAATATCGTTTATATTTTTTTTTTTTGCTTTTGCTAAATTTTGAATGTTTTTTTTTATATCTTCATCCAAGTCTACAATATTATTTGGAAGATTTGGTCCTACAGAGATTTTATTCATATATGTATCTGGAGCCTGCAATAACATTCCTTCTTCAGCAACAGAAATAACAGATATCGCATTCGGTTCATTATTAGCTGCTAATTTTGTTCCATCTAATGGATCAACAGCTATATCTATTTTTGGATTTTCTGATTTTCCTAATACCTCTCCAATATAAAGCATCGGCGCCTCATCCATTTCACCTTCGCCGATCACTACCTTGCCACAAATATTTAAATCATTTAGTTTATGCCTCATCGCGTCAACTGCAGCTTGATCAGCGGCATTCTTATCTCCCTTCCCTTTGAATAGCGACGATTTGTAAGCAGCAATAGCTGCTACATCAATAATTTGTTCTAGTAATTTTGGATCCAGCATTAAAGTTTTTTATAATCTCTGACTCTTATCATAACTATTTTTTTAAATATTTTTTTTTGAATTGACAGTTTATTAATAACTTTTTGAATATTTAGCTCTTTAGTCTCATGTGTGATTAACATTATGTTTGCTGATCCTGATTTTGAAGGCTCTTGATATAAATTGGCAACACTGATTTTATATTTTGCTAAAGCTGAAGTGATTTTAGATAATACACCAGTAATATCTTTTGTTAAAAATCTAATATAATATTTTGAGACATGGTTATCAAAATTAAATAAACTTAATTTTTTTTTTGCTGATGGTGCTAAACCAAAAGAAAATTCATCATTACCCAGCATGATTGATGTAATATCTGAAATAACAGCAGATGCTGTTGGTCCCTTTCCGGCACCAGGACCTTCGTATATAGTTCTTCCAATTGGATAACCGTCGATAACGATAGCATTTATTACATCGTCAATATTTGCAACGTCGAGATTATGAGGTATTAAACATGGATGTACACGCTGTTTCACTTTCCTACCTCTTCTCTCAGCTATAGCTAAAAGTTTGATTTTATAATTCAACGATTTAGCGAATTTTATATCTTCTAAATCAATATTTCTAATACCTTCAATTATAAAACCTTTGTTAATAATTTTTGTACCAAATCCAATAGAGCTTAAAATTGATATTTTATCGGCAGCATCGTATCCATCTACATCCGAAGAAGGGTTTTTTTCTGCATAGCCTAATTTTTGCGCATCTTTAAGAATTTTGGCAAAACCTTCGTTTCTTTTCTCCATTTCTGTAAGAATAAAATTAGTTGTTCCATTTAAAATTCCGTAAATATGACTTAATTTGTTAGCAATTAAACCCTGTTTCATCGATCTTATAATTGGAATTCCACCACCAACAGCTGCTTCAAAAAGCAAATTAACATTATATTTTTCTGCAAGAACCGAAAGGGTATCGCCATGTTTAGCAATTAACGCTTTATTAGCTGTAACAACATGTTTTCTTTTTTTTAAAGAATCAAAAACAACTTTCTTTGCAATACCATCTGCTCCACCTATCAATTCAACAATGATATCAATTTTTGGATCATTTATTATGTTTGATATTTTTTTTTCCATCATTTTTATTGGGAATTTTATTCCTCTTTTCTTTTTGGTATTTTTTGCGCTGACTTTATAAATATTGAGTTTAAATCCTGTCTTTTTCCTTATATCCGTTGCGTTCTTTTTGATGTTTTTATAAACTTCAAGACCGATATTTCCTAACCCAATTATACCTATGTTAAAATTTTTCATTAAACTAATCCTAATTGCTCATCAAAATTAAATCTTATATTAAAATTCTGTATAGCCTGTCCAGCCGCGCCTTTTAACAAATTATCAATACTTGATGATATAATAAAAGTATCTTTGGCGTTACTATTGTTAACTGAAACATGCATCATATTTGTATTTATAACTTGATCTGTATTTATCATTTTAGATTTAAAAATTTTTATAAATAACTCATTTTTATAAAATTTATCCATGGAATTATAGATTTCATCAAGTGATTTATTTGATTTAACATAAATAGTTGAAAGCATTCCTCTAAAAGTTGGTATTAAGTGTGGTGTAAATAAAACATCTATATTTTGATTTGCATGCAATGACGAGTAAATATTTATTTCAGGCATATGTCTATGATTACCAACTCCATAAATTGCAATATTTTCATTTAGATTTGGGTAATTAGTATTATTATAAATTTTTTTTCCTGCACCTGAATAACCAGATTTGCTATCAGCAATTATGTTGTTTAAATTAATATATTTATTTTTCAATAATGGTATTAAAGGTAAAAGTATTGAAGTTGGATAACATCCAGGACAAGCTATTAAATTACTATTTTTAATCTGTTTTCTACTAACTTCTGATAGACCATATACTGCTTTATCTAATAATTCTGGACTTTGATGTTCTGCATTATACCATTTAAGATATGTTTTAATATCAGGCAATCTAAAGTCAGCAGACAGATCAATAATTGTAACTTTTGATGAAATTTTGTTAGCAAATTTTTGTAATTGAGCATGTGGTAAAGAAGAAAAGAAAACATCACATTTGTTAACAAGGTTTAAATCAATTTTTTTTAATTCTGGTAATTTTTTAATTTCTTTCGGTAAATTTTCATAAATATTTTTACCTGTGCTATCTTTCACAAATAAATATTTTATTTCCACCGAAGGATGAAAATATATTTTTTTAATAAGCTCTAATCCAACAAAGCCAGTTGCACCAGCGATAGCGATATTTAATTTATTAGCCATAATTACAAATTTAAATGTGTTTGATTTTAAAACAATAAAAAACTAAAAGACGATTATCTTTTAGAAAACTGGAACTTTCTTCTTGCTTTTCTTTGTCCAGGTTTTTTACGCTCAACCGTTCGCGAGTCTCTGGTAAGCATTTTGTTCTTTTTAATAATTTTTCTAGTGTCTGGGGATGTGCTTACTAATGCTTTTGAAATACCATGTGTTACTGCTCCTGCTTGACCGCTCATACCCCCGCCTTTTACAGTGCATACTATATCAAAAATATCCTTGGATTTAGTAATAGTTAAAGGTTTTTCAATTGCTAATTGATGAATAGGTCTTTTAAAATATTGAGAATAAACTTTTCCATTAACAAAAATTTTTCCTGAACCCTTTAACATCCAAACTCTAGCAACTGCATCTTTTCTCTTACCCGTAGCATAGACAGCATCTTTTGAAATTTTAATCACTTCTGAGCTCATGCTAATTACTTCTCACATTCTTTTTATTTAATTTTCCAAATTCAATATTTTCTATTTTTTGCGCTTCGTGAGGATGCTTTTCTGTTGTATAAATTTTTAATTTTGTAAGTTGTTTTTTTGAAAGTGGGCCTCTTGGCAACATTCTTTTTACTGCCAGTTTTAATATCTCTTCTGGTTTATTTTTTTCTGCAAAATTACTTGGTGTTCTCTCTTTTATACCACCAGGCCAACCGGTATGTTTAAAATATTTTTTATCTGTAAATTTTTTTCCACTAAACTTGATTTTTTCAACGTTTGTTACCACTACAAAGTCTCCATTATCCATATTTGGGGTATAAGTCGCTTTATTTTTTCCTCTTAAAATTTTTGTAATTTCTGCTGCTAGTCTTCCTACAACTACATTTGTTGCATCAATGTGATACCATTTGTTTTCTAATTCGCTTTTTTTAATAAAATCAGTCATGTTGAGAGCTGCTAATTACTGTTTATAATGTTAACTGTCAATTAAGTTTTGTTGGTTATTTATATAAAATAACGTGTAAATAGTAGTAGATATTAGCAAAATTGAACCTATTTGATGAAAACTTGCCAAGTATATATTTAAACCACTTATTAACGTAAAAATCCCAAGCAATACCTGTATTAAAATAGCAACAAAAATTAATTTAAATGGTTTTGTAATTTTAATTTTTTTAAAATAAAAAAAATATATAAGTGCTGTATAAAAAATTATAAAATAAGCTAATAGACGATGTATTAATTGTACATATGAAGGATTGCTTAAAGAATCAAATGATAACATATTTTTTATAATTACATCATCTGCTATAAATTTTTCATTCATAAGAGGCCATGTTTGGTATAATAATCCTGCATTCAAACCAGAAGTAAATGCGCCCCATATAATTTGAATTAAAATAAATAGCGTCAAACATAACATTAAGATTGTTGGTTTTGTAAAATTCAATTTAAATTTACTTTTATGATTTAGCAGAGCCCAAAAAATTAAAGAATATATTATAATTGCTAAAGATAAATGAGCTGCAAGTCTATAATGTGATACATCAGTTTCAGATACAAGACCACTTTTAACCATATACCAGCCCATAAACCCCTGTATTAAAAATAATAAAAAAATTATCAAGTAGTAATAAATTTGACTAGTTTTAATTTTTTTTTTTACAAAAAAATAAATAAGAGGAACAATATAAACTAATACCAAAAATCTTGCTAAAACTCTGTGTATATACTCCCACCAATAAATAAATTTAAATTCATTCAAAGTCATACCATAATTGATTTTTTGATATTCAGGTATCTTTTTATAAAGTTCAAAATACTCATTCCATTTATTAGCACTTAGCGGTGGTAGGATACCTGAGAAAAGCTCCCATTCTGTGATTGATAATCCCGAACCTGTAAGTCTAGTCAGTCCACCGACCCAAATTAGTAAAATTAATAATATACTTGAGGACGCTAACCATAAAAAGATATCTTTTTTTTGATATATTTGAAGCATAGATTTAGGTATATATTTTGAATGAAAAAAAAAATAAGCAAATTGTCACCTGAAAAAAATTTAGAAAAAGTAAGAAAAAATATTGATAAACTAGATCTTCAAATTCTTAAAATACTATCAAAAAGGCGTAAAGAGGTGCTAAAAGTCATTAAATATAAACCAAAAAACAAAATAGTTGATCAAAAAAGGATAGTAAAAATGATAAAGGTACGAGTAGCTATAGGTAAAAAATTAAAACTAGAGAGTTTCATAATTAAGAATATCTGGTTAACAATGATTAACTCTTTTATTAAATTGGAAAGAAAGAAATATAAATAATTATTTACTATGAGGTGGCAATTTTTTTTCTACAAACCATTCATGTTTTCTCGTAGCTGGATTATACTTTTTTAATTTTAATTTTTCTTTTGCTTTTTCACCAGCTGTTGGTTTGTAAGCATAGTAATAATGTTTGCTATTAGGTTTTTCCTCTGGAACTAATCTTACTTTTACTGAGCTTTTTTTAGCCATCTAAATATTTTTTTAATTCTTTAATTTTGTTTTTTAAATTAGATATTTTTTTAGCTCTTATATTATGAACTGAAAAACTGTCAACATCGTTGTTATTGTTTGTTAAAAGCTTTTTTGAACCTTTGATCGTATAACCATCCTCTTTAAGCAATTTTTTAACTTTTTTAATATATTCTATATTTTGTTTTGAATAATAACGACGACCTTTATATATTAATGACGGTTTTATCTCATTAAAATGCTTTTCCCAAAATCTTAATACGTGAGTTTTTCTTTTTCCAGTTTCTATATCGGTCAAACCAACAATATCACAAACCTCTCCGATTGTTTTATAGGCCTCTTTTGATTTCATTATTTATTAATTTTTCTTGATAAAAACTTTGAGGGCTTGAATGTTATTACTTTTCTTGAAGATACTTCTTTTATCTCCAAAGTTTTGGGATTTCTTCCAATTCTTGATTTTTTTTGTTTAACATCAAATGAACCAAACAAGGATATTTTAACTTTATTGCCTTCTTCAAAATTTTTAGTCATAGTTTCAAAGATTGAGTCTACAAATTTGATACACTCATTTTTAGATATTCCAAGTTCTTTGTGAGTTAAATCGTAAAGATCTTGTCTAGTTACATTATTTGACATTATTGCTTATAAAATTATTTTTAATTTTATTTACAAGATTACCATTTATTATTTGATAAGACAAATTCAAAGAATTATAAAAAGCAAATGCATCAGCTCCTCCGTGGCTTTTTATAACAGGAGCGTTTAAGCCTAAAAAAATTGCACCATTATATTTTCTAGGATCTAATTTTTTTTTAATTTCTTTAAAAGCAAAATAGCTAAACAAGTATCCTATTTTAGACAATATTGAACTTGAAAAGGATTTTTTAATTTCCGTAGTTATGAAATTTGCTGTTCCCTCAGCAGTTTTTAAAGCTACATTTCCAGTAAATCCATCCGTTACTATTACATTTACATCTCCGTTTTTTATTTCATTCCCTTCAATGTAACCATTGTAAGTAAAATTTAGACTTTTATTTTCCTGCAATTTTAAATGAGCATTCTTAATTGAGTCATTTCCCTTAATCTCTTCAGAGCCAATGTTGAGTAAACCAGTTAATACAACATTTTTGTTAAAAATAGTTTTATAAAGTTCAGATCCTAAAATTGAAAATTCTACAAGATTATCCTCAGTACATTCTATATTTGCTCCTAAATCTAATACTATACTATAATCTTTAAAATTTGGCCAAATAGCTGCTAATGCAGGCTTGTCTATACCGCTTATCATTTTTAAAATTAATTTAGATATAACTAATAATGCACCTGTATTTCCTGACGAGACAATAATATCATTTTTTCCAGATTTGACAGACTCTATTGCCATCCACATACTAGTTTGTTTACCAATTTTAATTGCATCTCTTACTGAAACATTACCTGGAACTTTATCTGGTGAATGACTTATATTACAATTATTTTTATTCAAATATTTATACTTGTTCATTGATTTAAGAATTAAATCTTTGTCTCCGTAAATATCAACGTAAACATCAATTTTATTTTCAAATAAAAGATTGATACCTTCAAGAACTTTTTCAGGTGCGTTATCCCCGCCCATTGCATCAACTGCAATACTGATTTTTTTAGTCATCTAAGAATTAATTTTTTGGCTTAAAAATCTGTTTACCGTTATACATCCCAGTTTTCATATCCAAATGATGTGGTAGTCGAAACTCGCCACTTTTTTTATCTTCCACAACATTTTTGAATTTATATGCGAGGTGTGATCTTCTTTTTCCTCTTCTGGAAACTGATAATTTTCGTTTTGGTACTGCCATGTTTATAATATCGGCTTAATTAACATTTAATTAAACATTATCAATAGATAAATATTTAATTAAATAGTCCATAAAATCATCAATTTGCCTTATATGGGGAAAATATTTTCTTAATACACTACATTTTTTATCCTTAGAAAGTTTAGTATAGTTCTCGAAATCTAACAAAATTGAATAAAATTTTGTGACTATAACTTTCATCTTCTTGTTAACTGACATGTCTCCATAGCCAATTTCCCTTAGATCTGTCTCTATTCTGTTAAAAATATAATCAAAAAATTTTTGATAATTATCATCATTTTTTTTAATTTTATTGAATTTTTTTGATAAAAAAATTAGAAAAATTAATATTTTATTATTCAAATTATCATCTATATAATTTTCAAATATTGATGGATTTCTAGATTCTATTAAAGTTTTATTATATAATTTAAGTATGTTCATTTATAAAAAAATTTTAGTGTTCTTTTTAACATTATTAATGACTTCTTGTACATTAAACAAGGTAGATAATGTACATGGGGTTTCCAATTTAAAAAATAAAATTTCTCTTATTGAAAGGAATAAAACAAATAAAAACGATATTATTAAGATACTAGGACCAATACCAGTAATTGATAAAAAAGAAAACAGATGGGCGTATTTTGAGGTAAGAGAAACTAAAACTAAATATGGAAAAAAAGATGTTTACGTAAATGATTATATTGAAATATATTTTGATAAATATGGAATAGTAAAAAATTTTGAATTTTACAATTTAAATAATATGAAAAACATAAAATTTGCTAAAGAAAAAACCAGATCTTTGGGTGTCAAAGATACATTTGCCAAAAATCTTTTGAGCTCTACGCGAAAGAGAATGGAAAATGCACGTAAAAAATTTCAAAAAAAAGACTAACAAGTTAATGGGCAATTATTGCTAATAATAATAATGCCACTATATTTGTTATTTTAATCATTGGATTTACAGCTGGTCCAGCAGTATCTTTATAAGGATCTCCAACAGTATCACCTGTT
>MDTA01172640.1_pt1 | contig 11981 bp, 4 predicted proteins | sample 811151 | NCBI WGS metagenome assembly MDTA01 (sample SAMN05326648, study PRJNA326480) | marine metagenome | isolation source: seawater | place: Indian Ocean: South | collected 2010 | reverse complement strand
TAACTTTACGAGCTGGTCCTGCAAGGGGATTGAAGCCTGCTGGTCCTCCACACACTTGTTCAAACTGACCCATTGAAGATTGTTTAATGGTGTCTGCTGTCTGTGTTAACCCTGCCCCTGTATTGAACTCCATTTGGTCGGAAGATGCTAACCTCATCTGACCAACTTGAGAGAAATCTACGACAGGTGCTTTGAAAGCCACAGCAGTGTCCGACTGTATGCTAATACGCTTAGTACCTTTAATGATGACAGATACCGAAGCATCAGATCCCTCTAATGGCTCTCCCTCTTGACTACCCGAACCTGTAATCTCAACAGCCCCCAAAGAGTTAATGTTCGTCTTTGTTAAGGTTGAGAAAGTTGAACTATCACTTTGCACTAACAAGTCGTTATTTACATCTAATAACGCTCCTCCTTCGACCCTAGCTTCAAGAGCATCTTCGGAAGGGCTAGAAATCTTAGTCTTGAGCTTCCCTCCTTTCGTGAATGAAACAAAAGAGTCGTCTATGTTAGGTACTACAGGTGTGATCCTCAAAAGGGTAGCGGCATGATCCTCAAATAAAGTTTCACCATTCGCTACACCGAGTGTTGTTGAAGTAGGTACGACAGGTAATCCGTATTCCTCTTTACCCTTAGATGAAAACGCATCATTCCCTACTGGTGTTCCTAACACCCATTCAATGAATGGGGCAGTCCTATTCTGATTGGGTCTATTACCTGCCCTATCAGAGTCAAAACCATCTGTCTGTTCGGTTACAGGAAGGATACCATCAGTTAAATGGTTCATTTCAATACGATACTCGGTAAAGGCTTGACCATTATCAAACGCATTTTTACCAAAATCATTCCCTACCCTTAGTATTGATTTACCACCGTAAATGATGTCGCTTTCTCTGTTTAACTCATCATAGTTCTCATCTACAAACCCTGCGTTATACAAGAAAACATAAGGGTCTAAATGAGTAGGGAAACTCCCCTTATAGTTGGTACGCTCCCCTTCAATGTTTACACCGACTCCTTCAAACTCATCTCTTTGAAACACAGGGTGAGGTTGTAGCTCCCCCTGCTCTAAAGGGTTCTTAAAACTCTCTCCCCCACTAAAAGGATTATAAGGATTACCTTCGGAGTCTATTTGTATGTTGGCATCCCACTTAATCCCATCAGAGAACATCTCTCTCGGCAGAGTTCTAGCATCTCTTTGAACCATACCTGCATAGACTCTAGTGCCCGACATCGCATGGAACTGTTGTAAAGACCTCATGATGATCGCTTGATCTTGATCTCTTATGATGATCTCATTCGCTCTCCTATTGCTTAATAAGACGCTCTCATCAAGAACCATATCAGACCCTTGAGATGAACTCGCTCCTATATTACCAGGAGAGAAATGCCTCATCTTATGTCGGATACGCTGATAAAAGTTTTGGACAATCTGTCTATTAACATTGTCCTCCATTATATTTTCATTGGGTTCAAAACCTTGAGTCATGTGCCAATCATGTTTGATCCAAGGTGTTGAAGGCCACCACGCTAAGATTGCAGGAGTCTTACCTGCTGTACCTGCTCTTGTGTCGTTTGCAAACCAACCCACAACACACCGATCTCCAATCTCTGGTATGCCTCCCATAAAGTGCCGATTACCCATAGATGGCATCAGTAGTTCCACCCCTGTTAATGCTCTCGTATCTGCACCGTTTCCATTAAGGATTTCTAAAGTACACCTCATCTCCTCCCAATGGATCTCAACGATCTGAGCAATACACATCGAAAGAGCTGACCACCCTCTGCTTGAGTCAGCGTTCATGCTGTCTATTGCGTTTTGTTCCCTCATTAAGTTTACATCACTCATTGTCATCTCCTCCTACTCGTTCGGCAGCCGCTTTGATTGCTCTCGCTTGATCGCTAAGTTGTTCTGCCCCTGCACTTGTACTTGAAACAGCTTCTGCAAATGGGTTCGCAAACTCAAGATCGTTGTTCTCATCTATGTTAGTAAACGAGTTCAGTAAACGATTGTTGCCACGATTGTTAAAATCAAAACCCGAACCAAATTCATTTGAGGTGGCGAAACTACCTCTCTTTTCTAGTGGCACTCGCTCTATATTTTCTCCACGCAGAGCTGTCTGATGCTCTCTCCATTCAACTGCTTTCTTCTCGGTCATGTTTCTAACACCTCTAACTAACGGGTTCTCAATCTCTAAGAAGTTGTCTAAATCTAATGACCCCTCTAACAAGATTGCGTCTGTACTGTGTATTCTACATTCACAAACCTCGTTCCCATCTTCACTAGGGTAAATCTCGGCAAGAGATGAAGGAATGTTAGAGATCACCTGCTCATCACTACGAGTCATAAGCCTATTCGCTAACAAACTCGCTTCCTCTTCGATCCTATTTTCATCGGTGTCTCGTATCTCAGCGTCCAACCCTAATCCGACTTTAAGACGATCTCGATCTTCTGGGCTCATATTTACCACTCTGTTTATATACATTTCTTTTAAACTCGCTCGGAACTCTGTTTGGTTCTTAGCTTTGTCTAAGTTATCCATCGCCTGTTTTAGTTCATCGGGTGTGAAAATCTGAGATGGGTCTTGTCTTAAAAGGGCATCAAATAATGTACCCCTAGCTGGCTTTAACCCACGACCATATTGATACGCTCCGAACACCTCATACCCCTTTGCATCAGAGATAGGGAAGATTGGAGTGATGGTCTTAGTTTTTTCTTCTACTTTAAAGTTTGTCTGAGTTACCTTGATTGTTTGATTTTTAGGAAGCCCCATTTTCTTTTGGTTGGCTAAACTATTTATAAACCCCCTTACATCCTGCACTAACTTTTTTTGCTTCTCTATAGACTCTTTGGATTGATCTGCTACTAGCCCCTGCCATATTTCTGTGTTGTATGAGTCTGGGTGTGCTTCTCTTGATTTCCCCCAAAGGGTGTATAAAAAGACCGAAGCCATATGACTTGCCAATGCACTTTTATTCTTAATAAAAAGCCCTGCACGACCTCCTTCTGGATCGTATTCTAAACCAAAACCACCAATCGTTAGAGGTACAACTGCTTCTACCTTTATTCCTGTTCCTGCATTAAAGTATTCTTTAGCTTCTTCTGTACCCCAAGTTGCAGGTGGGAAGTCTATTTTATATTTAGGCAAAAAGAAGGAGGTGATTTTGTATTTGGATACAACCTCTTTATTAAAGTAGTTCAATAAACTACCAAGCGTAGTGCTTAGTTTAATCTCACCTGTTAACTTAGTCTTTACTGACCTGTAAGCGACCTCCCAAAACTCAGTTCCTGGTTCATAGTTCCGTTGATACCAAATTTGCGACACTTGAACATCTGGCCCTTTAGAGCGACCCACAGTAAAGTCACCACTGACTTGAAAAGATAAGGATGTGATGTCTTTAGTAGGCACATATTCCAAACCGTTAGAATACATAGTCTTTGTCAACAAACCACGAACAATCTGTTGACGAGCATCAGCATTATTTCCGAATATAACGGTGTCTCCATCCCCATCGGGTTGGGCTTTGACTACATTATCCCTAACTGTGTCGGGTACATTGTCGTTGAAAACAAGTTCGGGTGTGTCTCTTTGCTTGTCCTTATTGTATTCAAAAAGATCTGGCCCTTGATGTTCGGGACTAGGGTGTGAAGATGAATAGTATCTAAAGTAGCCCTGTGCTTTAGGAACAAAACTCGATTTCTTGTCCGATAGCATCGACATCAAGTTTTGTAAAGGCGAGTCTCCTGGATTACGACCCTGTTGGGATTGAATAAGATAAATGAGGTCAAGGATCGTAGCTGTAGAAGATGACCCTGTTGGGTTGGGGTTTTCTTCTGTTCCTGTTGCACCATATACACCTGCTGTACCTACTGCCCTCTGAATGTTAGACTGCAATGCGTCTAACCTATCAGCTTCTTTTCTCCTTGCTTTCTCTACCTGTGATGCCTTGCCCTTACCTCCTATCGCCTTTGCCGCTCTTTCAGCCGCTATGCGAGATTTCTCTGAAACCTGCCTTAATTTTTCAGTGCCTGCAATGTCAGTTCCATCCAAAGGAAGCACTACTTTTCTTGGTGATGATCCATCAGCTTGAGGGATCATTAAGAACCAAGGCCCTAAGCGTATGTCATTACCATTTTCAACATTGAGAATACCTAATCGAATACCCTCATTGATAATCATGTTCTTATATCGCTCACGCTCTTTTGTGCCTTTACCTCCTAAGTTTTGAAGGTCGGGTGTAAAGAACAACATACTCGGTCTTACATTTTGATGGTCAAATGCCATGACCACATTAGGAAATCCTGTGATCTTCTTGTACGCAACATCTGTGTCTTGAGACTGTGCGTTAATTTGTCTTTTTCCTTCATCAGTACGATCATATCTCTTGTAGATGTATCTTTCGGGCAACTCGGTACGACCTAAATCCACTGCTCTCGCAGGATCAGCTCTATACGGAATTGTAGAGTCTCCCGGTGGAATAAACTTTTTACGCTGACAGGTTAAGGTAAGCGATGTCGTGCATGATCCACCATAAGTGAACGAATGTTGAACTGACTCTATGTAATAAAAGCAGTCATTCTCTTCAATGTAAACAGGGTATCCTGCTTTCATTTCGGGTCTAAGAGGAATGGTTACACTACAACCCTCTGTCGCTTTATTTTGCTTGTCTAACTCTACAGCAGCCGCATAGTATGCTTGCCTTCCAGAACTGTAAAAAGACGAGTCAAAATCTTGACTCTTCCACCCATACTTAGCGACCAAAGCATAATCTACATAGACACCTTTCACACCCCACTCTCCTGTCGGAGCGGCAATAAAGTTTCTAAAGTGAGATCCCTTCATGGTTATATAAGTCGCTTCGGGTTCTGCATGGGTAAAGCTGATGTCTATTATATCTTCTCGGTAAATGTTATAAACCCGATCATCAGAGGTATCCATGTTATACATCGGAGGTTTGAAAACTAAGTCTCCATCCATATCTTGATAGAACTCGTATCCTGTCGCTTCACACACTCGATCTGCGATAGACTTTTTTGTCTCCATGTTTGACTCAAAAAAGTTGATCTGAGCAAACTGACTTATATCTGGTACGAAAGGCTTAAGCGAAAAAACGCTCAGACCTGTCTTATCTTCGGGAGTGACTTTCCCTAAAAACCTAGCGTCCATCGTCCTTTGAACACGACCTCCTGTAGCATTGTTGTGTTCAAAAGCAATCATACCTGCCTTGACCATGCGAGAGAAAGAAATACCTTCCGATTTACTTTTAGCGTAAGGTTTATTCTGTCTCTTAACGACCTTCCTAAACTCGGCTGTTTTTTCACCTTTAGTGATAGCTTTATTCGCTACAATTTGTGTCTCTATTGCTGAATACATACGACCCGATGCACCATACATACGAAGCCCATACATACCGTTTTTGAAGCGTTGCTCTAAGTACCTAATCATCAAAGAATAAAGCTGTGGACCAGTGCTTGAGCGAGCTTTGACATTTGACTGCTTTGATAAAGCAAAGCCCGTACCCTCTGCACTACCACCTGCATCTAAGAATAAGTCGTAGATGACTTGGTGAGGAGTCATACCTGTATATACATGACCTCTAAGATTAACTGACCCACGAGACATTGTAGGGTCAGCGGCAAAGTACCCTTGCTGTGTATTGATTTGTTGATTATCCCAAAACGAGAGCATATTCCTTGTAGAGATAGACACATCATAAGCACCGTCTGTTACTGAAACATCTACTCCCGATATGACACCGTGAAAAACAGGATAATAAGGTCGTATCTCGGCATCGGGTGCAGATAAGATTTCACCGTTTTCTAAGTCGATGTTGTCTGCTTTTAAAGCAAGGTCTTTAACTTGAAAGAAACCCCTATAGTAAACGAACACTTCAATCCCCGATACGAGAATAAACTTACCGTCCTTATATACTGAGTCTCCATAAGCCCAAGGTATTTTTAATGATATATCACAACTATTCTGCCCATCCACACCACCACTTGCACTTACGCTAGTTATGAACCTAGAGAAATCAATTTTGTTCCTGCAAGTTGGGCAACCAGGCAAGGTGGTTTCACCATTAAAGGTAACTATAGCATCGGGAGTCCAAGATCGAGTCTTTCGGTACTTATTTACAAAGTCCTCTGACCAGTTTCCTGCATATGGTCTATCTTTTACTTTCATATTTTGACTCCTTAAATAAAGTCAATGTCAACATCAAATGAAGCTGAATTTGCTATTGCAGTTAGTGCCTCTGATGTACTTTGAGTAATCGAACTAGCAATCGAGTTTGCACTGTCGCCTATATCACTTAAATCGCCAAGTATCTGACCTACACCACCTACTTGATCGGCACTCGCTGAAGGTGGCTTCATAGGGAATAACTGCGACTTATACTTGAAACCGTCTTGTGTGTGCTTGAACACAATAAAGCTCAAACTAAACTCAATCCCTCCATGTTGTTGATCTTCGCTTAAAGAATACTCCATGCTTTTAAGACGACCTTCCCAAGTCTGACCATCGTAGTGAATACATTGTGTACCCACTGTATGATAAGCTCTTGATCTACCAAGAAGATCAACGATAGTTGCACTGTTACGATATAAAGCAAGGATAGAGGTTAGATTTCTAAATGCTAAACTATCCCTACGACTTACATATTGTAATCCCGATATGCCTTGAATGTTCCCATTAAAGTCGGGAGTTTCCACTTTATCCCTACCTGCTATGAACGCACCTATCGTACAGTTGATTGTGATCTCGGTTTGCTCTTCACCCCAACGATGAAAGATAAACCCATAACGAGTAACATCTGCATAACTCTGCCTATCTGTATAATTAAACTGTATCGAGGTTGGATTGATAGCAAAGACAATAGGAGGCAACTCTAACATCTTTCGATGCTGTGCCATGATTGAACGGATCTGATCTTGATCTGTAATGCCTGCATCTTGTCTCAGCTCGTTGTTCTCATCTCTTCTCGCACCATCTATCGGTCTTAAAGCGTAAGTGGGTAAGTTGGGTCGGAACATCGCCACTTCTTTATTCTGCATTGAAGAAATCCTGCCCCTAGACCTCACCACCCCACTAAAAGGTTGCTGTGCTTTACCTTTTATGTACTCACCGATATAAGGAGGCTTGATCCTCAACACGAAGGGAGACATTGATCTTAAATGCTCTAAGCGTCCGTGATCTATAGGGATCGTCCCTGGATTATCTTCGGGGAATAAAATAAACTCTTCTGTGGTAGGTAAGTCTACAAAGGGTTTTGTGTCTACTGTTGCTTTAGCCATGACTAAAACCTTTCCGATGGCATTTGAGTTCTTACTCCATGATACTCCCTCTCTATTTGCATAGCTAAACTCACATTGAAGCTGTAAGGAGTATTCGCATCATCAGTTACATTAAAAGACTGAAACCATCCAAACCACACCCCTCCGTCAAAGATCATCTTGATCTTTCCTTGTACGACAACTCTCCCTGTTTGGTCATAGATAGATCCGTTGTTATGAAAGAGAGCAAGTAGATCGAGGTACTTGTCATAAGTGATTGTGTCTCGTCTTGTGCCACCTATACTTACTCCGATAGTGTTCGTTAAATCTTTCCTTCGCCCAGTAACAGTAATAGTATCATTACTTGACTCTTGACTAGAGCGTGAAACAGTTGGGGGAGCTTTAAAACGAGATGAAGCTATTTCATTTGGAACACTCACAGGACCAGTTACTGCACTTAGACCTGTATATGGTCGAATGAAAGCTCCACTCGTTGCATCAAGTGAGATGGTCGTAGGGTTATCTCCCCAATAGTATTCAACCCAACCACTCAGTGTGGGAGAAATCTCATGCTTCTTCTCGTATGAAAACGAGATGTTCTTTGGGTTTGCGTGTAGGGTCATCTTTACATCATCGGGTAGTAAAGAGGTTATTCCATCGGGGGCGACTACATCAAACACAAAAGGTCGGATACCGAGATTGGAGTCGGCTATATCTTTATGTGGGATTGGTGATTTAATCATCTAGTTCTCCCTGTAAGTTTCTCTTGTGATCTCTTTATTTCTTGTACAACTTTACGACCTGTCTCTACGGGGTTCTTAGACCCGTCAATCTGAAAATTAAGTACCATGCTTTGATTTCCACCACCTCCACCTCCACCGACATCCCCACCAAGACCGACTAACCCTCGAATAGCTGTATTTACATATTCAGCAACAGGTCCTCCTGGTTTGGTCATCGCTAACGCACCTCCACCTAAAGGAGTTGGGAAATCTTGAGGGTCAATGCTCCAAAGATTACCTCGCCCATCAATCCAAAAGTCCTTCTGTTCACCAGCAGGTTGAGCAGGTGTAGCTGTAAACCCCAATAGTCTTGAACTAGTTTCATTACCTCCAACACTCAGCCCCATCAACTTTTTTTTCTGAGCGTCTGAAGCACTAGCATAGGCTTTAGCAATCTGTTCTGGTGTTGCACTAGCACTTAGGTTCAATGCCTTTGCTACAGCTTTTACTTCATCTTCTTTGGTTTCTTTTGCCGCTTGAATGATAGCCTTTGTCTGTGCCTCTATCGTAGCCTTCTCGGTCGCTTGCTGTGCTTCTCTAGCTTCCTTATCTCTCTGTGCTTTGGGTACAGGCTCTTTGAGAGCCTCAATAGTTTCCTTTGCCATAGTGGTTTCATTTTCTGTGCTTTCTGTTATGTTATACCCTTTATATCTCCCTTTAGAGGTCATCCTAGTTCTCACAGAAGCTGAAACATTCCCTTCTATGCCTTCTCTCTGTAATCTATCTTGGTATTTTGTTTCGACTTGCCCTGTAACCTTCCTTTCTTGACTAGTTTGCTCTCTGTTATAAGTAAGACCTAACTGAGCCATCACCCTAGCAACCCTTTCGTCTGTGACCCCACCATAGTATTCCTGTTGGTCGGAAAGATACTTATTCAACTCTTCGTAGCTAGTTATGCTATATTTTGCACCAGAACCAGACAGAGCCATTCCACCTGTATCTCGTAAAGCCTGTGCAAACACAGCCATGTCTGCCTCTTGTGTCTCTCTAACTTGACCTACCTTACCCACACCCGTCTGACTAACTACTTTCTCCCTAGCCGAATTTATAAATTCTTGAGGATCTTCTACATCAAACATCGCACCCATATAGTCTGTTGCATTGTATTGTAAGTCTTGGATCGTTTCTCTATCCAATTCTGCTCTTTGCTTAAACTTTTCTTCTTCGGCTCTCAATCTTGCCAACTCTTGCTCCCTTTTAGCCGCCTCCTCCTTGAACTTCGCTTTCTCACCCTCTGTCATCTTTGTTGTATCTCTAAATTTATCTGCATTTACTTGTTTTTCTAGCTCGTTTGCTCGTGTTTCAAACTCCTTCTGTTGACCTCGTGCATTTTCCATAGTTCGAGTTAACTCTTGTATGGCTTTTCTTTGTGCTACTTGCTCGTCTGGGGCTAACTCCTCCCCAAAGAGAGCTTGGACTACACTGTAGATACCTGTTGAAATGTTATTTAAGATCCCTGCTATCGTGTTATTTAAAACATTGAATACAGAGGTCGTTGCTTTGACACCCTCATCTAAATACTGCTCTTGAGTTTTAGCTACCTCCGCAGCTGGTAGTTTTTCGTCAAGTTTTGAACCCTGTGCAGATAAGAAACCTGAGAAATCTTGGACAATCATGCCTGTATCTTTCATAACCATCTGACCAAATGAATTAATTTCAACACCGATGTCTCCCATATCTTTAAACTCTTGCTCTAGTGCGTCATATTGCCTGTTAAAGTCAGCTTCACTTATTTCACCTGTAGTGAACTTATTTTGAAGGTCATTCATTGCGTTGCCTATTCTTTGAGCTTCTGTATATTGACCTTTCATCGTAGTCTGTATTTTAGCGAACTCTTCTAACTGAGCTTTATCGACACCAAACTGACCTAGAGCTTCTTTGGCAAGTACGCTTAAGTCGTTGATGTTTTTATTACCCACTACGCTTTCAATAATAGCAAACCTTGATTGAACATTTCCTCCTGCACCCATCTCTTCTTGAGCCGCTTGTCGCTCTGCCGCTGTCGCTTTTTCCGTTGAACCTTTGGATAGACGCATCAGTCGATATAACTCGTTTTTCAGTTCACCCGTCACCCCTGCCTGCCTAGAGGCATTACTATTCAGATCTGCCATTAGCTTCTGTTGTTCTTTAGCGTTCATAGTAGACATCTTTTCAATCAACGCATTCATATCCTTAGCACCTGCTTGTTGTAGTACAAAGTCTAGTGCTTCACCTCCTTCCCTCTTTACCACATTCCCCTCTTCATCTTTAATCACCTTTCCTCCGTAAGTTTCAGCAAAAGCCTTACCTACTCTTATAGTCTCGGCTTTTACTGCCCTTACGAGCTTATCCGACTTGGTAAGCATATTTCTCTTCATTTGTTCTAAATAACCCTCACTCCTAAACCCACTAAATAACTGTTGTAATGCGTTATCGAGTCCACTCTTACCAACAGCTCTCCCAAACCTTATGAGCAAAGCCCCTGCTTCTTTTGTCCTCAAGTTCATGTTGTCTAGTTCTTCAACCACAGACTCTATCTTCTTGAAAAAGTTCCCTGTTGAATAACTTGACTGTAGAGCCATATCTCGAATAGCGGCAAAGTCGCTCGCCATACGACCAACAACCGTACCGTCCTTAGCGGCCACACCCATATTGAAGGAGAACTTAGCCATGTATTGCTGTGCTTCGTCCATCGAGATACCAAGACCGTAAGCAAAACCCCTTGCTTCCTTCATGGACTCTTTCATTCTCTCCATACCACTCACACCACCACCAAATTGCTTGATCCCCATATTCAAATCATTAAAGGCGGTCACAAGACCCATTGTATCTTCAAGGGGTATACCCATAGCGTTGGCAAAGTCTGGATCTCTAAAAGTGTCTCTTACTTTCTCAAGATTTTTCTGTGTGTCTTGCATACCCACAACATAAAGATCGTTAATCGCCACACCACCTTCTAAGAGTGCTTTGTTTGCTTCGATGACCGTTCCCTCTACAAACTTAAAGAGTTTAACGAGCATCATTATCGACCCACCGACAACAGCGAGTGTACCTACTACTTTAGACAACCCTCCGAGCATATTAGCCATTCCCATACTACCCTTACCTGCGGCAGCTTTTTCAGCGGCTTTACCCTTCCTCTCTTGTAAAAAAGACCCTAAAGATTTAAGCCCTCCCGTAAAAGTATCACCAAAACTCTCAAGATCCCCAACTCCCGATGTAAACGCATTAACTGATGCTTCAAATCTGTTAGCAAACTTCTCTTCAAGTATAGCACCTGTTTTACCAAGCTCTTTAATACGCTCCTCTCGGTTTTCTAGTACCCTCTGATACTTCTCCATGCTGTATTCAGCACCCTTACCGAACTCAGCGGCATTCTTCTGCATGAGCTTGGCTTCTCTAGCCAACTTATTGATTTCTTGGTTGATCTTCCCAATAACCTTGAGCTGTGCATCCCTTCCCTTTGTATTGCCCTCTTGCTCTAACTTTAATAGTTTTTCTTTTGCCTCTCTAAGGTTATTAGTCGCCTCTACTTGTGCCTCTTGAGCTTGTTTGGCTGACTTGATGATACGCATTGCCGCTTTCTCATCACCTGCCCTAAGAGTCTTGTCTATGAGTTTATCTTGCTCTTTAAGAACAGCCTGTAAGTCTTTAATCGACCCTACCGAACCTTTTAATAAATCGGATTGCCCAGCCTCGTTTATTTCTTTGACTAACGACTCAAATATACTTGTTAACTCTGTTGGATTAGCCATGATCTTAACTCTCTAACTTCGGTAAAGGTCTGTTCGCAATCTGTTCCTGTAAAGAAGGCATCTTTCCACCAGGCACTTGCTGTGATTTAAAGTATCTCTTAGAGAGGTGTTCCGAGTATTCTTGACCCTCATTAAAGTTAATCGTGCTTCGTTCTCTTCCTTGTGTCATTTGAGCTACCTCTTCATCAGTGT
>MDTA01179011.1_pt1 | contig 11984 bp, 12 predicted proteins | sample 811151 | NCBI WGS metagenome assembly MDTA01 (sample SAMN05326648, study PRJNA326480) | marine metagenome | isolation source: seawater | place: Indian Ocean: South | collected 2010 | reverse complement strand
TAATTTTTTTTTTTCTACAAAATTTTGCGGCATTAATTATATATGATGACATCCCTGATGATGAAATAATTATAACTAAATCACCATAAGAATAATAATGTTCAATTGCTTTTTTCATCCAATTTTGATGTTTATAATCGTTGCTAAAGCAAGTAATTAAAGAAGAGTCAGTAAGAGGTATCGATTGAATTTTTAAGTTCTTTAAAAGATCAATCGAAACATGAGACGCTATTGCGGCACTCCCTCCATTACCACAGATAATTATTTTCTTTCCCTTTTTTTTTAAACCTAAAATAGTTTTTACTGTTAAGTCTAATTTTTGCTCAATCTTTGAATCAATTTGAATTAAATTTTGGAATAACTTTAAGTGATTTTTATAAAAGTTTTTATTCAAAGTTTTGTTTATTACAAAGTAAGTTTGTATTTTCTTAGTTTTCTAAACTTTTATACATGATGAGTAATATTAGTCAAATTTATAGACAATTGATTTATATCAAGTAAATATCTGTAAGCATGAAAAAAAATCGTATTGCGATTGTAACAGGATGTGCTGGATTTATAGGAAGTCATATGTGTGACTATCTTTTGAAGAAGAATATAATTGTTTATGGTATAGATAACCTGAGCTCAGGTAAACTTAAAAATATTAAGCACATCAAAACTAAGAATTTTAAATTCATAAAATCTGACATCAAAAATTTAAAATTTTTTTCAAAACAAAAAAAAATCGATTACATATTTCATTTTGCTGGTAATGGTGAATTAATTCCCTCAATTGATAATCCTATTAAATATTTAAAAAATAATACAATTAATACTGCTATAATACTTGATCAAATAGTCAAAAATAAGATTAAATTAAAAAAATTTATTTATGCTGCATCTTCAACTTGTTATGGAAAAAATAATTCTAAAACTAACGAAAATTCAAAAATTAGTATTGAGCATCCTTATGCTCTGAGTAAATATTTAGGTGAATATTGCTTAATGCACTGGTCAAAAATTTACAATATTCCTTCAGTGTCAATAAGAATATTTAATGCTTATGGTCCTAGATCTAGAACAAACAATGTGTATGGTGCTGTAATTGGAGTCTTTTTAAGGCAAAAATTATCTGATTATCCTCTTACTATTGTTGGTGATGGAAATCAAAAAAGAGATTTTTTATATATCTATGATGTCTGTGACGCCTTTTACAAAGCAACAAAAATTAAATCAAAATTCGAAATTTTTAATTTAGGTTTTGGAAAATCAAAAAAAATAAATTTTCTAGCTAGTTTAATTAGCAATAACAAAACTTATATACCTTGGCGGCCAGGAGAACCAAAAAATACCGAGGCTAATATTTCAAAGATCAAAAGAAAATTAAGATGGAAACCAACTATCACTCTAAAGGATGGTATTGAAAGAATTATCAAAGACATAGATTATTGGAAAAAAGCTCCTTTATGGACAAAAAAAAAGATTAGAAAAGCGACAAAAAATTGGCAAAAATATTTAAAATAAAAGAATAAATTTCAAAATGAAAAAAATTTTGATTACTGGTGGCGGTGGATACGTTGGATCAGCACTTGCAGATTATCTTGTTGAGAAGGGATACGCTGTAACAGTTTACGACCTATTTATTTACGGAAAGAATGTATTTAATAAAAAAGAAAAAATAAAAATAATAGAGGGTGATATAAGAAATTATAAGAATTTTGAAAAATCTGTGAAAGAGATTGATGTTGTAATTCACTTAGCATGTATATCAAATGATCCTAGTTTTGAAATGAATCCAAATTTAGGAAAATCAATAAATTATGATGCTTTTGAGCCATTGGTTCATTTAAGTAAAAAAAATAAAGTAAAAAAATTTATCTATGCATCATCTTCAAGTGTTTATGGAATAAAAGAAAATCAGAATGTGACCGAGGATATGTCTCTTGAACCATTAACTGATTATTCAAAATTTAAAGCAGAATGTGAAAAAATTTTGAATAATTTCAAAAGTCAAGATTTTAATGTCGTAACAATTAGACCGGCTACTGTATGTGGATATTCAAGGAGACAAAGATTAGACGTAATAGTGAATATCTTGTCTAATTTAGCGTATCATAAAAGAGAGATAACAGTTTTTGGAGGAGAACAGCTAAGACCTAATATTCACATAAAAGATATGTTAAGAGCTTATGAACTTTTGATTGAAGCAGATGAAAATAAGATTAATGGAGAAGTTTACAATGCTGGCTGGGAAAATAAAAAAGTTAATGACATAGCTCTAATGGTAAAAAAAATTATTGGTAATGATGTTAAAATTATCAAAACTAAAACAGACGATAATAGATCATATCATATTTCTTCACAAAAAATCAAAAAAGATCTTAATTTTGACACTAAATTTACAATAGAAGATGCAGTAAGAGATTTAAAATATGCTTTTGAAAAAAAACTGTTAAAAAATACACTGACAGACGATCTTTATTTTAATATTAAAAGAATGAATAATTTAAATTTAAAATGAAAAAAAAAATTTTTGAACTAAATCAACTCTCAAAGATTTGTCTAGATTTAAAGAGAAAAAAAAAGAAAATAGCTCTATGTCATGGAGTCTTTGACTTACTTCATCCAGGTCATATTTATCATTTCAAACAGGCCAAAGAGAGAGGAGACATATTGGTAGTTTCAGTAACCTCTGATGAATATGTTCTCAAAGGACCTGGAAAACCTTTTTTTAGTGAAAAGTATAGAATAAATTCTTTAGCAGCACTTGAAATAATTGATTACGTGGTATTGATTAATGAAAAATCTGCGATTAATGCAATTAAAAAAATAAGACCTAATTTCTACGTGAAAGGGAGTGATTATAAAAAATCCAAAGAAGATATTACCGGTAAAATCAATTTAGAGAAAAAAGAGGTCAAAAAAATTGGTGGAGAAATAATTTTTACTACTGGTCCAGTATTTAGCTCAAGCAAAATAATTAATAAAGAATTTTTCTATAATGAAGAACAAAATAAGTTTTTTAAAAAATTAAAATCAAAATATAATATTCAAACTGTAATGAATTACATTGACCAACTATTCAATTACAAACCATTAATATTAGGTGAAACGATAATTGATGAGTATGTTTTTTGTAATCCGATAGGTAAATCGGGTAAAGAAACTTATATGGTTTTACAACAAGAAAAGGCTGAAAAGTATCTTGGAGGTATTCTATCTATGGCACAAAATTTAAGTGCTTTAGTTAGAAATGTGAATGTACTTACTTCAATTGGATCTATCGATAGTCACAAAAAAAAGATAAATGATGAGCTTAATAAAAATATTAATTTCAATTTTATAACGAAAAAAAATTCTCCAACGATTCTAAAAAAAAGGTTTATTGAGTCAATTGATAATACGAAGCTTTTAGGTATTTACTCATTTAAAGAGGAAGAATATTTGAAAGAAGAAGAAAATTTATTAATTAAAAAATTGAGAAATTTAAAGAAGAATGTTGATCTAATTATACTTTCAGACTATGGGCATGGTTTCTTTAGTAAAAAATTAAGAAAAGAGATAAGTAAGTTAAGTAATTTTATTGCCATAAATGCTCAAGTGAATTCTTCATCTATTGGATATCATACAATCTCAAAATATAAAAAAGCAAATCTTGTTTTAATGAATGAAAAAGAGTTAAGACATGAGCTTAGAGACAAAAATTCAAATCATATTGAGTTAATGAAAAAACTACAAAAAATAATTAAGTGTGAATTCATTGCAATTACTCAAGGAAAAAGAGGTGCAACTATATACTCCACTAAAACTAGAAAGATTAAACATGTTCCCGCATTCGCAAGAAATGTTGTAGATAAAGTTGGGGCTGGTGATGCTTTATTTCCTATTTTATCAATTTGTCTAAAAGCAAAAATTCCAATGGATTTGTCTCTTTTTATAGCCTCAATATCAGCAGCGATTAACTCAGAAAACTATGCAAGTAGATCTATTTTAAAAAAAATTTACTTCAAAAAATTTATTGAACATTGTTTGAAATAATTTAATAAGATCTAAATTTATTTCTTTTTTATTGTCCCTGAAAACAAATCAGTTTTATTATTCAAAACTCTATAAGGTGATAAATAATGATTACCTAAATATCTCTCAATTTTTGTAATCTCAGAATAAGAAAAAATTTTCCAACTTCTATTTTCGAGAAAAGAATTATCTTTTATCTTAAAATTTTTAATAATTAATGGAAGGGCTAACCTTGAACTTTTAGTTTTTACAGATCTATGTAGCAATAATGTGCTAAAAATTACAACATCGGAATTATTTAAACTGATCATTTTTGTTTTGTATTCATCTGGCAATTCTGTTGGGATTCTATTGCGATGAGGTATGTGTCCCCATTTATGAGAATTGCACATAATTTCTAATTTTGCTGGGTCATCCTTTTTTAGAAGGAGCGGGGTCCAAATTTGAATTGAATTTATACTTGCTCCTGACCATATCTCTTGATGCCACGCTTTAAATAAATAGTTTTTTTTAGGGTCATTTTTTTTAGGTAGATTTAACGTTATTGCTGGGTCAATCGCAAATGATAGATCTCTTCCTAGAATTCCTGAAATTCTATCGTAAAGTTTCTTTTCTAAAAGAATTTTATCTATAAGGCCCTTATAAAAGAGCCTTTCGAAAATAGGTTTTGTAAAATTAAACTCAGAAATTCTTAATTTTTGAGTTATTTTTTGAAATGAATTAAAATCTTTCTTTATTTTTTTAGGAAGAGTTATATTGTAAATTTCATTTTTAATTTCGTTCAAAAGTTTTTTACTTATAGCATTCTTAAGTACAATAAAACCATTTTCAGAAAAATTGTTTATTTTTGTCATAATTATATTCAAGTATATATTTATTTTTATTTTTCAATATACTTTATAAGTATTTTTATCTATATAACTAATTAAATGATTGCTAAAAATGGGTATCAAAAAGTTAATTTACTAAATTCTAAAGATATAGACTTTTTAATTAATAAAATTAGTTATAAATTAAACTCTCTTCAAAAAATTAAAAAACTTAATTCAAAAAATTTACACTCATTTCATCAAATAAATTTCGATCATAAATACTACAAAAAAATGATACAAACAAAAAATAGAAATTTTTCATTAAATCCAAGATTTTTAAAAAAAAAGATAATAAAATCAAAAATAAGCAAAATTTTAAAACAAGTATGGGGACATGATGAATTTAGAATCATATGGGTTGGATCACCAAGTAAAAAAGAATTTAAGAATAATAAAGCGGGCTTTAGAATCGCAAGACCAAAAAAAAAATCAGATGTAGCTAAAGAACATATAGACTCCTACAATGATTTACAGAACTATTTCTTTACTATTTGGATACCATTAATTGGATTTAATAAAAAATACTCTCTCAAAATTTACCCAAAAACTCACAGACTAGACCACTCAAAAGAGGTAAATAAATATAATCAAAATAATTCAAGGTTATTTAAAAAAAAATATCTTAAAAATTTTTCTGAAAAGAGATTTGCTTTAAAGAAAGGAAATGCGATTATTTTCAACCAAAACTTGATTCATGGTGGAGCAATTAATAATGGTAATAAGACAAGAATAAGTGTTGAAATAAGAATTTTTAATAAAAGAATATTTAAAAAAGAAGAATTGTTTAGAAAAAATATCTAATTGAAAAAAATTATAATTATCGCGGATAGTAGAAAAGATCAATTTAGTCTTGGAGATTATCTAAGAATCGTCTCCATACTTCCTAATTTCAGAACTAAATATATATACTGGTATTGTAACAATTCTATTAAAAAAATAATTAAATACTCTTCCCATATTAAGAAAATTTATAATATAGATAAATTTAATTATAAAAATTTTGAAAAAAAAAATTATATCTTATTAAATTTGTTTAAAACAAAAAATTTAAAATATAATGAATGTTCTATTCCTAATTTATTAGATAAAAATGTTGATATTAAATTTTCTGGTCTAGATCTTTGTAAAAAAATAATGAACAAATTTAAAATCAAAAAATATAAAATCTATAGCAATAAAAATAAATCTAAAAAAAATAAATACGACCTTTTTATTAACTATCTTGTTCCCAAAAAATGGAAAAAAAAAGAATACTCTTTAAAAAATCTTTATTTCATCGAAAAAGAACTCAAAAAAAAATTTAACAACATCAATATAATTTGGCAAAATAAAAATGACAAAATTGATCAATATTTTAAAAAAATTTCGTCCTCAGGATTGATTTTAACTATTATTGGTTTAGGAACACATGTTGGTATTTTATTTAATAAAAATATCATTGTTTTAAGTGGACCAACATTTTTTAATGATTTAAAAAAATATAAAAATAAAAAAATAATTTTTGCATCTGATCATAAAAAATGGAAAAAAAATTTAAAAATGAAAGATATTCAAAAAGAAAAAGTTTTAAACTCAACTATTATTGAATTAAAAAAAGTTAAAAAATTCAATGAGAAACAATCTTAATGATCTTAAAAAATATTATATTTAATAGAAGTAAAAGAAAAATAAAAAACAGAATCATTATTTCACCAATGTGTCAGTATTCTTCTATAAATGGGTCTCCTTCTAATTGGCATTATAGACACTTAGGTAATTTGGTTATTTCTGGAGCTTCATCACTTATCTTAGAGTCTACTGCTGTTTCAAGAGAAGGTATGATTTCAAAGAAAGATTTATGCTTAGAAACTAAAAAGCAGAGTTCAGATTTAAAAAAATTAGTTAGTTTCCTAAAAAATTTGAATAACATTCCAATAGGGATACAAATTTCTCATGCTGGTAAAAAGGGATCAAGTGAATTACCTTGGGTAAAATTCGATACACCCCTAAATAAAAAAAATGGTTGGCAAACATTTTCTGCCTCTAGCATAAGAAAAGATAAAGGTTGGCCAGTGCCAAAAAAATTATCAAAAAAAAAGATTTCAAATATTATTAATGATTTTAAAAAAGCTACAATAAAATCAAAAAATGCTAATTTTGATTTATTAGAAATTCATATGGCTCATGGATATTTATTACATCAATTCTTGTCACCTATTTCAAATATGAGAAATGACGAATATGGAAGTTCTAAAGAGGGAAGATTAAAATTTCCTTTAGAAATTGCAAGAATTGTTCGAAAATTTTGGCCAAAAAATAAAATTTTAGGTGCGAGGATTACAGCTACCGACCATTTGAAAAAAGGGTTAAATATAAAAGATGCTATAAAACTTTGTAAAGGATTAGACAAAATTGGTTTTGATTATGTTTGTGTAAGTTCAGGGGGGATCCAAAGAAAAACCTATAGAAAATTTAAAAATTTTTTTAGATCCAATTTTTCGAAGCAAATTAAAAAAGAGACAAATTTAATAGTTGGTATAACTGGACTTACAAGTAATTTTAAAAAAGCAGAAAAATTTATTAGAAAAAAATATTTTGATATTATTTTTGTTGGAAGACCTTTTTTAAAAAATCCTTTTTTCTTATTCCATGACAAATTTATAAAATCTAAAAATTTCGAGAAAATTTCTCCACCTTACCGAAGATCGGTATAATTATTTAAATTACTAAATAAGACATAGTAGTGCTAAAAGGAAATCTCTTTATTGTCTTTTTTTTTATATCTAACGTTTCTAATAAAGCTCTTGTTTCGCCTGGATATAATTTTGTTGAAAGTTCACCAAATAAAATAATAGCTCCTTTTGGCATTCTTTTAATGATTCTTTTTAGAACAAATTTTGTTGGTTTATAAACGTCTACATCAAGATGTAGAAGTGAAACTAAGGCATGAGGATTTTCTTTTTCAAATTTCAATATTGTTTTTTCAACGTCTCCTTTATATAAAAAAACTTTATCAATATGGTGAAGTTTTCTATTAATATTAAATAATTCAATACTTTTTTTTATATTATCATAAGAATTTTCTCTTGGTTTAAAAATCCCAAAATTAGTTTTCTTTTTTTTATTTTTATCTTTTCTATCAATTTTATTCATACCTATAAAAGTATCAAACCCATGTATTTCTCTGGTATAATTTACAGGTTCGAATATTTCAGATAACTTTGCCCAAGTAAACAAACTAGATCCTCTTCCAACTCCTATGTCTAAGATAACACCAGGTAAACCAAGTTGTAGTTTGTAAACCTCATATCTGGTTAGAAATCTTGAAATAGTGCTGAGCTGTGCATATTTTGTAAAATTATCTAAAATATTAAATCCACTTTCACTAGTAGTTTCTAAAATTTCATTTATCAAAGACATCTCGTCTTTATCTTTTTTTGACTGAATGTTTGTATCTCTGAATGAATTTTTCAAATTTTTTATTTATATAAAATTAAGATGTATTGTATCATCTTTAAGATTTACGTCTTTTGTTGGTGTCTTTCCTTCCTCAGTAATTGACCATAAATATTTGTTTGCATTATGTTGTCTGCAAGTTGGCATACATTTATGAACATTGACCTCTTTTTCTACATAATTACAAATTTTCTGAAATTTATCAGACTTAATAATTTCCTCAAAAGATTGATTATTTAGATTTCCATACAAATGTTTTTTATCGTGAGCCATAGGATAACAAGTACTTACTTCACCATCGGCAAGGACTTGAACAATAAAAGGTAAGGCCATACATCTATTATAAGTACGTGGTTGCTCAGACTCTCTTAAGAAATTCCACCTAACTATACCTCTAAACTGATCATCATTAAGTTCAGATATTTTCTCTAAATTTTTTTTATATTTTTTTACTAAATGACCAATTGACTTAAATGATGTATGTTCGTGTGGGTGGCACGGTTTGATTACGTAATAATCTGTGCCAATTTCTTTTGCCAATTTAGCAGTATTATAAACATCTGGACCGTTTTCATCTATTAATACTTGCTGCATGCCCAACATTACATTCAGACCCATTTCTTTTTTAATTTTAGCAGCCAGAGATATATTTTCCACCGCTTTATGAAACTGATGAATTGGGACACGATGTATCTTTGAGTACAATTCAGGTTCACTTGCTTGGAAAGAAAACCTAACCCACTGCAAATGTGGCAATACTCTTCTTAAATCATTTTCGTTCATTTTAATTGCATTTGTATTTAATGCACAGTCAAGTCCAACTTCCCCACATGTTTCAATTGCATCTATGTAGGCAGGATTTACTGTTGGTTCTCCTTCACCAGCTATTAAAGTACTTTTAACTCCTGTTTTTTTTTGCTGATCTTATTAAATTAATAATTGTCTCCTTGCTCATTTTAGTTTTACCATGTGCCCAGGCAGTATAGCAGAAAGTACATTTTTGATTACAAATATTCGTGAAACTTAATTCCATATGTATTGGAGAAAACCATTCCTTATTTTGCCACTTCAAAACTTCATCTTTATGTAAATGAAGTTTAGTACCATCCATATAAAGTTGATTTACAGAAAGATTTTTATCTAGACTTTTTGACATATAAACAACTATAACTTATACAATTTTCGAAAAAAATACATTTTAATTAATTTAAAACGACGCATATATAACATATTTTTAACAAATCTCTATTTTATTTTGAGATAAATGATAATTATCTAGTTAAAACGCTTAAAAATGAAAGTAAGATATTCCTATCTAAAAGAGCAATTTTCAAAGTGTGATGATCTATGGTTAAAACTTAAGAAGTTTGTGCCAACAGGTGACTTTACACTTGGCAAAGAGCTTCATAAATTTGAAAAAAATTTTGCAAAACTAATTGGATCAAAATATGCAGTTGGTGTCAATTCTGGCACTGATGCACTAAAACTTTCTCTAAAACTATTAGGTATTGGTAAGAATGACGAGGTTATAACAGCTGCTAACACATTTGTAGCCACAGTAGGAGCAATAAATGAATTGGGAGCGAAAATAGTATTTATTGACTGTGATAAGACCTTTTGTATGAACACAAAACTTGTTGAAAAGGCAATAAATAAAAAGACTAAAGCGATTGTGCCCGTTCATTTTTCTGGTTACATGTGCAACATGAAAGATTTAAAAAAGATTTCTTTAAAATATAAAATTCCAATAATTGAGGACGCCTGCCAATCAATATTAGGTGAATATGATGGAAAAAAAGCGGGTACATGGGGAGTTACTGGTGCATTTTCATTACATCCTTTGAAAAATGTAAATGTATGGTCTGATGGTGGTATAATAACAACAAGTAATTATGAGTATTACAAAAAATTAAAGCTCTTAAGAAATCATGGTTTAATCTCTAGGGATAAAGTAGAAATTTTAGGTTTTAATTCTAGATTAGATACATTTCAAGCATGTGTTGGAAATTGGTTATTGCCTAAAGCTAGAGATATAGCAAATAAGAGAATTAAAAATGCTAAATATTTAGATAAAGGTCTCTCCAAAATAAATCAAATAGAAATCCCTGAAAGATATAAAAATCAAAAAATAGTATTTCACTTATATATGGTTTATGCCAAGAATAGAGATAATTTATACAAACACTGTTTAAAAAAAGGAATTGAAGCAAAAATTCATTATCCAATACCAATTTATAAACAAAAAGCTTTAAAAGGTATCTCTGGAAAAAAAAAATTTCCGAATACAGATTTTCAGGCTAAGAATTTAATTTCTTTTCCTTGTGACCAACATTTAAAGAAAAATCAATTAGATTATATAATAAAAATAGTCAATGGCTTCTACAAAAATTAAAATTCCATACGTAAATTTAGGCAATGATTGGAAAGAAAATAAGAAATACATACTAAGAAAATTCTCAAATTTTTTAGATAAAGGACAATTTGTTGGAGGTGATGAAATAAGTAAATTTGAGAAAAAGATTTCAAAATTTTGTAAAAGAAAATATTGTGTTGGAACAAACAGTGGTACTGACGCACTCACGATAGGTCTACATTTAATGGGTATTAAAAAAGGAGATGAAGTTATCACCCCATCAAATTCATTTATAGCTTCAACTGCATCAATAGTACATTTAGGGGCAATTCCTATTTTCGCTGATATTCAAGATGATTTGAATATTGATCCAAGCGATATAGAAAAAAAAATAACAAGGAAAACAAAAGCAATTATGCCAGTACATTTAACAGGTAGAGTCTCAAAAATGAAAGAAATTATTTATCTTGCCAAAAAATATAAAATTGAAATTATAGAAGATGCTGCACAATCCATAGGATCTAAGTATCGAAATAAAATGAGCGGAAGTTTTGGTAAAATAGCTTGTTTTTCTGCTCATCCTTTAAAAAATCTAAACGCCATAGGAGATGCTGGATATTTAGTAACAGATGATAAAAGAATTTATTCTAAGTCAAAAAATTTAATCAACCATGGTATTGAAAAAGATAATAAAGTTAATAATTTTGGGTATGTCTCAAGATTAGACAATTTACAGGCAATGTTTCTAAACCATCAAATTATGAAATTAAAAAGTAATATCGAGAAAAGAAGGCGAAATGCTAAAATTTTTAACTCAGAATTATCAAAGTTCGTAAAAGTTCCTGAAGAGAAATCTTATGAGTATAATACTTACCATACTTACATAATTCGTGCTGATAAAAGAAATATGCTTCAAAAACATTTGTTCAAAAACGGTATAGAAACGAAAATTCATTATCCGCTCCCAATACATCTACAAAAAGCATCAAAAAAACTAAAATTAAGATCTAGCAATCTTCCAAATACTGAAAGAATTTCGAGAGAAATACTTACTCTCCCAGTTAATCAATATTTAAAAGATAGAGATATATCAAAAATCATAAATTCAATAAAAAATTTTTATAAAAGTAAATGAATTAAATAAAAATTTGCTATGAAAATACTATGTTTAATTCCAGCAAGAAAAAATTCAAATAGAGTAAAAAACAAGAATTTTGTTAAAATTAATGGTAAGTCGTTAGTTGATAGAGCACTAAGTATTGCAAAGAAAATTAAAAAATTTAATAAAATTGTTCTTTCTACAGATAATAAACAATTTTTAAAAT
>MDTA01128544.1_pt1 | contig 11985 bp, 10 predicted proteins | sample 811151 | NCBI WGS metagenome assembly MDTA01 (sample SAMN05326648, study PRJNA326480) | marine metagenome | isolation source: seawater | place: Indian Ocean: South | collected 2010 | reverse complement strand
GTTACTTTATTAGTTTTTAAATTAATAAGGCTGAGTCCTGTTATGCTTGAATTTTCGAATTTTGACACAAAGTTTTCAACTCTAAATATTGGATAAAGGTCTAAAACTGTAAATTTGGTTTCCTTAAATAATATATCTTTAACTAATAGGCTTTTAATATAAAAATTTATTTTCTTATTAGTGTTATTAATTGCATTTATTAAAATATGATTATTTTTATTTAAAGCAGTTAACTGTTTATTTATAAACAACAATTCATTCAGATTTAAAAAATCACTTTTTATTTTTCCGTCAAGTGAATAATCGTTATTAAAAAAATTAATTTTTCCAGAAAAATCAAGCTTATTTTTCTCATTTACTTTTGTTTGTATGATTAAGTCAAACTCATTTTCTTTAATATTAATAAAATCAAATATAACTTTAAGGTTTAGGTTTTCTAAATTTAGTTTACCATTTGCACTTAAGCCATCTTTTCCTTTCAATACAGCATTAAAGTTTTTAACATTAAAATTTTTTTTATTTTCAAATTTAATTAGTCCATCATTGATTTTAATAATTTGAAATTTCTTACTAATTTTTTTTACTTTTTTAAAAAAAAATTCATCTTTATTACTTATATTGATTTTTAAGTTTTGAGTCTTACTTAATTTTTTATTTTTGAAAATTTTTAAGTTCGGTGAAAATATCTCCATATTTGTTATTTCAGGTTTTAAATCAAAAATTGATGCCCAAGAAATAGAAATATTCATTTTTTTTATATTTAAATCTATTTTCTGGTTATCGGAATATTTTAACGAATTAATTTTTACAGTGGGAAATGGCAAAAAAGTAACGCCAATATCCTGATTAAAAGATATTTCGCCATTTAATTCTGAATTAATTTTATCTTCAAATAACTTTATAAAGTTTTGCTTATCAATAAATAATGGTGCGACTAATAAAATGGTAAGGAACAAAAAAACAATTCCAAAGAATAGCTTTAAGAACCTAAACACTACTTGGATGATTTTAGGTATCTAGGCCTGTGAGGTCCAGATAATATAATAAATTGCTCAACTCCACTTTCATTTCGAAAGGATAAAAAAGAAGGAGATTGGTTTTGATTTTTCCATAAATCATAAACTTGAAACGCTTGGTTGGCGTGTCTTCTTCCATTAAACCAATTATTGTCTGCAGTTATGGCAGCTGCCGCACCGCCTAGATGTTCAACTTTAAGAAAAGTGTCAATAGAAATAGCATCTTTAATCGATTTACTCATTTCCATAACTCTCTCTTCAAAAATCTTAAATGAAGTTTCATAGTTGTTAGTTTTTACAACATTTTTTGGTTTCTTTTTTGAAATAAAATCTTTCTGAATCCACCCCACTAATCCAGTTTTTTCATCTAGGACATTTGCCCAATCATCTTGATTTTTTTTTAAAATTAATTCTTTTCCCTGTTCAATTGGATAAATAATAGGAGAGTCAACTGATGGTTGCATATAAATGTTACTTACTTCTTTGAGAGAAAAGAAAGCCTCTGCAAAAACAGATCTTGATATTAAAAAAAAAAATATAACTATAAAAAAATGTTTCATAAAATTAAAATTAAACATATAAAACCAGTATATTATGATATGTCAACTAAATATATCTGATAAATTTAAATCTGCTAACTTTGATAAAAGAAAAAAAAAAATTTCTTTTATTATCATTCATTACACTGAAACAAAAACACTAGAGGAAGCAGTTTTACTTCTGACGGATTCAAAAAGAAAAGTTAGTTGTCATTATTTAATAGATTCTAATGGGAAAATCTTTAATTTAGTAGATCTGAAAAAAAGAGCTTGGCATGCAGGAGAATCAAAATGGAAAAATTTTAAAGATCTTAACAGTCATTCCATTGGAATAGAAGTTGTGTATCCAGGAGAAAAATCAAATTCTAAGTATCACAAAAAACAAATTGACAAATTGATCAACCTGATGATTTTTTTAAAGAAAAAATATGATATTAGTAATGACAGAATACTTGGTCATAGTGATATTGCACCATTAAGAAAAATTGATCCAGGAAAGTTCTTTCCATGGGAAAAACTCTTTAAATTTTCATTAGGTTTATGGGTTAAAACTCGTGATGAATCTAATGAATTAACCAAAAAACAGTATTTAAAATTATTAAATAACTTAAATAAAATTGGTTATAGATATATTTCAGGTAAGATTAATAACAAAAAGGTAATAGACTCTTTTCATAGACATCATTTACCAAATCTTGTCGGATACCCCCCTAATAAGTCAAGTTTATTAAAATCTGAAGATATTCTAAATTTAAAAAAGATTGACTAAATTTATAAAAATTTCTTAAATAGATAAACTAGATGACTGTGTGGTTGCCTTTAAAAGGAGGAAAGTCCGGACTCATCAGAGCACCAAAGCCGGATAACATCCGGCGGGGGAAACCCTAGGGAAAGTGCAACAGAAAATAAACCGCCAATTTTTTTGGTAAGGGTGAAAAGGTAGGGTAAAAGCCTACCACGTTTTTGGCAACAAAAGTGGTAATGTAAACCCCTTTGGGAGCAAGTCTAAGAAAGCTTAGTCATTTGACAAGTGTTGCTCTGCACTAAGCATGGTAAGACGCTGGAAATAATTGGTAACAATTATTCAAGATTGATAACCACATCCTTTAAACCAAGGAACAGAATCCGGCTTACAGGTCATCTAGTTTTTTTTTTTTTTCTTGAAAAGTGGAATAATATACCATAATATCCCATAATATCCCAAATGGTGGATTTATGGCTTTATTTTTATCAACTGTTTTAAATAAAATGGATTCTAAATGCAGAGTTTCCGTACCTTCAAACTTTAGAAGTTCATTAAAAAATCAGTCTTTTAAAGGAGTTGTTGCATTTCCTTCCTACAACGATAACTCAATTGATGCCTGTGGTATTGAAAGAATGGAAAAGATTTCTCACAGTCTCGATGGCGATAATAATTATTCCAGAGACGAATTCGATCTTATATCATTGTACTTTGGCGAAGCAGAACAACTTCCATTTGATAAGGAAGGAAGAATTATTCTTCCAAAAAAACTAATTAACCATGCTCAAATTGAAAAGAATGTATTGTTCGTTGGTTTAGGCCCAACTTTTAAAATTTGGAACCCAATTCATTATGAAAATAAGAAAAAGGACATGATTAAAAAAGCCATAACAAAAAATATTAACCCAAGACTAAAACCAATACCAAAAGGAACGTAATAGGAGAAAAAAATGACACTTCATCTTCAAATGCCATCACAAGTTAACAACCTCTCCCCTCGAATTCTTGTCATAGGAGTTGGAGGTGCTGGAGGAAATATTATTAATAGTATGAAAGATTCAGGTGTAGAAGGTGTAGAGTTTTTAAACGTTAATACAGATAGCCAACAATTAAAAAACTCAAAAGTTGAAAAAACTCTTCAATTAGGACCATCTTGTACAAAAGGGTTAGGAGCAGGTGCAGAGCCAGAAATGGGGAAAAAAGCTGCCGAAGAGGTTGCAAGTGAGATAGAAGAATATCTTGAGGGTTCACACATGGTTTTTTTAACAGCAGGTATGGGTGGAGGAACCGGAACTGGAGCTTCTCCTGTAGTTGCAAGAATAGCAAAAGAACTTGGCATTCTAACAGTTGGTGTAGTCACAAAGCCTTTTGAAATGGAAGGTAAAAGGAAAATCAAAAGAGCAGAGGAAGGAATATTAGAATTACAAAAATATGTTGATAATCTTATTGTTATACCAAACCAAAATATATTTCATTTGGCAAAACCCGAAACCTCTTTTATTGATTCGTTACAATTTGCAGATAACGTTTTAATTGATGGTGTTAAAAGCATCATAGATGTTATGGTGAATACAGGAATAATGAATCATGATTTTGCTGATGTTAAAGCAGTTATGAGTGAAACCGGCAAAGTACATCTTGGAACAGGTATTGCTGAGGGCGAAAATAGAGTTACTGAAGCTACAGAAGCAGCTATATCGAACCCTCTTCTTGAAAATAACTCTATGAAAGGTGCAAAAGGTGTATTAATTAATTTAACATGTGGAATAGACACAAGTTTGCACGATATAGATTTAGCAATCAATAGAGTTCGTGAGGAATCTGATGAAAATGCAAATATTATCTGGGGAGTACAAAAAGATGAAAATTTAAATGGTAAATTTAAAATATCAGTTGTTTCTACAGGGATTGATAATGAAAATTACTATAGAAATGTAAACCAAAATGAAAATCATGCTAATTTTCAAGAAATTGAGATTGAAACTAATCTAAATGAAAGAATAGAAAATTTAAGAAAGACATCTAATAACTCAGAATTAGAAAATAATAGACAAACAAGTTTTTTTGTAGATCTTCAAGAAGCAACTAACAATCAAACACAAAAGAAAAAAGCAACTGAAGACCCTTTAATTAAAAGTCAAAAGAAACGATCTTTATTTTCAAAAATTTTTGGATTGAAAGAAAAAGATGAAAAAAATGAAGTTATCATTCAGGAGGTTAAAAATGAAGAATCAAGTGAAGATGAGTTTAAAAGGGAAATGAGAGAAGTTATTGAGGATAATTTGAATAAGACTGATCAAAAAGATAATGAAGAGTTTCAGAAAAATACTTCTCAGAACAACGATGTTATCATTTCGGAACCAAATCAAATTGATGATAATATTACAGAGTTTGAATCGCAAAGAAGTAAAAATGAATTAGATGACGATTTACTACAAATTCCTGCTTTTTTAAGAAGACAAGCTAATTAAAATGTCAGCTGATATAGAACATCTTCCTGTATTGGTTGATGAGGTTATTTCGTACCTAAGGCCTAAACATAAAAAAGTCTATTTCGATGGTACTTTTGGTCAAGGAGGCTATTCAAGACAAATAATGAAATTTAATTCTAAAGTCATCGCGATTGATAGAGATTTCTTATCAGAAAAATATGCAAAAGATTTAACACTAAAATACCCTAAAAAATTTTTTTTTAAAGTTGAAAAATTTTCAAATATTAAAAATATTTTAAAAGAACTTAAGATTCAAAAGATTGATGGTTTAACACTTGACCTAGGCCTATCCTCAACTCAAATTGAATGTTCATCACGTGGATTTTCATTTAATTCAGATGGACCTTTAGATATGAGAATGAATAATCAAAACAATGAAATTACCGCCAAAAAAATAATTAATGAATTTACTGAAAAACAATTAAGTGAGATTTTCTTTCATTATGGCGAAGAAAAAAATTCTAGAAAAATTGCAAAATCTATAGTTCTTGAAAGAGAAAAAAAAGAAATCAAAACAACTTTGGACTTATCTAAGATAATCAAAAGAATTAATTCTTATAACAACAAGAATCCATCAACAAGAGTTTTTCAAGCATTAAGAATTTTTGTAAATGATGAATTATATGAATTAGAAAAATTTTTAAAAATATGTATAAGTTTTTTAGATAAAAAATCGAGAATTATTATTGTATCATTTCATTCTTTAGAAGACAGAATCGTAAAGAATTTTTTCAAGGAAAATTTGGAGTATTTAAAAATAATAACCAAAAAACCAATAACACCCTCTTATCAAGAAATAAAAAATAATCCTAGATCAAGATCAGCTAAAATGAGGGTTGCGGAAATAATATGAAAGTTTTTTTTTTATCAATTATTATTTTTTCTATTTTAGGTACAAAATTTGTGGTTACAGATCAGATAAACCAAATAAAAAAACTTGAAAAAGAAATATATAAAATTGATGGGCAAATTGAAAAATTAAAAACCGATTATTCCTACGTTTCAAGTCCACAAAACCTAAAGAAAATGAATCAAACTGAGTTAAAATTGTACCCAATTCAACAAATAGATATTATTAAGCTTCAGGACGAATAATGGATAAATCAAAAAAAATTTATTATGGAAATGTTGTACCAACAGTAAATAATAAAACTGTAAATATTCAATTCAAGGATAATAACGATATTATAATTGAAGAAAAAAAAAGAAAAGATGTAAATTTTGCTAAAAAATTAAATAACTTTTTTTTCTCTATTATTTCTTGCTTCTTTATTTTTATTATCATTTCTCTTTACAAAACATATTTTGATTACAACAAAAAAAAAGCAATTGATAGAAAAAATATTCTTATTGATAGGGGTAAAATTCTGGACAGAAACGGTGAAATAATTGCAACAAATATAAAAACAAAAGATCTTTATTTAGATACTAGAAAAGTTTTAAATAACTCAGATTTAAAACATAAACTTAAACAAATTTTTCCTGAAAAAAATAATTTTTTCTTTGAAAAGATTTTTAGTAAGAATCATTACATAAGAGTAAAACAACACCTAACAACCAAGGAGATAGATGATTTAAGAAAAGTTGGGGATCCAGCAATTAAATTTCATAACTCAGTGAAAAGAATTTATCTTCATCACAATCTTTTTTCACATTTAACGGGTTTTCAATCTGCAGATATTACAAGTAAGGTTGAAAAAAATCTGAATCCTTTTTTAGCAGAAGGAAATGATTTGAATCTGAGCGTTGATTTACGAGTTCAATCTATTGTTCATAAAGAATTATCAGAAAGTTTAAAAAAATATGACGCTAACTCAGCCGTTACAATAATTATAAATGTTCATAGCGGAGAAATACTATCTTTAGTCTCTCTTCCAGACTTTGATCCAAATCACCCAGAAAATATTAAAGCTTTTACAGAAAATAACTTAGCAACTGAAGCTCGATATGAAATGGGATCCACATTAAAAATTTTTAATGCAGCTTTGGCTTTTGAAAATGATTTAGATTTAGAAAAAAGAAAATTTAAAGTTAATGAAGGTTATCAGATCACGTCGGAAAAACTAATTGAGGATAAACATATTGAAGAAGAACAATTAAGTTTTAAAGAAGTTTTTACAAAATCTTCTAATGTTGGAAGTATTCAGTTAATTGAAGAAATTGGTATAAAAAAACAAAAATCATTCCTGAAAAAACTAGGTTTCGATGAAAATTTAAATTTGAATGGTTTGAGCATTGTTAAAAACAAATTACCAGATCATTGGGATCACCTTGCTTCCAAATTTATAAGTTACGGATATGGTACATCAATATCCCCAATAAGTCTTGTTTCAGCTTATTCAGCACTTGTAAACGGAGGTTTCAAAATAGATCCGAGTATAATATTAAATTCAGATACCCCCAAAAAAAAAATTTTAAAAAATGAAACCTCTATTAAAGTTAATAAATTATTAAAACAAATAGTTGATTCAGGTACTGGTAAAAAAGCCAAGGTGATTGGATTACAGGTTGGAGGAAAAACAGGAACATCAAGAAAACTAGAGAATGGTAAATATTCAGAAAAAAAAGTTATAACTTCATTTATTGGAACTTTTCCAATAAATAAACCTGAATACATTGCTTTTGTTCTTTTTGACGAACCTAGAAGAAATACACAAGATTTTTTAGAAAATTTTGGAGGAAATACAGCAGCACCAACTTTTTCAAGAATTGTGGGAAAAATTTCACCAATTTTAAATAAAAATAACTATTTGAAAAATTATTAAAATGAAACTCAGTAAAATATTACAGAAATGTCAAACAAATTTTTTAGTGGAGAATTTTTTTGATTTTGATCTAATTGACTTGAGCGCCGATTCAAGAGTTATTAAAAATAATTATATTTTTGCTGCAATTCTTGGAGCAAACGACAACGGTGAAAACTATATTAATCAAGTCATTAAAAATAGAAAAATAGCAATAATTATCTCAAAAAAATCAAAAATAAAAATCAAAAATAAAAATACTGTTTTAATTAGAACTACAAAGGTAAGAAGATTATTTTCTGAAATAGCTTCAATTACACACCAAAACTTTATTGAAGAAAAAGTGGCGATTACCGGTACTAACGGAAAGACAAGCATAAGTGATTATACAAGACAAATATGGGAGAAATTAAATTTTAAAACCGCAAGTATTGGAACTCTTGGTCTAATTTATAATAAAAAAAAGTTAGAGGAATCAACACTTACGACTCCTGATCCTGTAAAACTAAATAAACAACTGAATTTTATTTTCAAAAAGAGATGTGAAAAATTAATTGTTGAAGCATCAAGTATTGGTTTAGAACAAAATAGATTATTCCCGTTAAAATTTGATAAGGTTGCCTTTAGTAATCTTTCAAGAGATCATCTAGACTACCACAAAAACTTTTCAAGGTATAAAAAAGCAAAATCAATATTATTTACTGAACTTACAAAAAAAAATAGTATTGCAATCATTAATACAGATAACAGATTCTCAAATTTTTTTTTAAATGTTTGTAAAAAACAAAAATTAAAAATTCTAGATTATGGAAAAAAAGGACAGTTTTTAAAAATATCAACTTTAAATAAGAAAAAAGATGGTTTTGAATATCAAATTTTTTTAAAACAAAAAACAAAAAAAGTTTTTACAAAGGCAATATCAGAGTACGAAGTCTATAATAAGTTATGTTCTCTAATTCTAATATTTGGTGAAAACCTAAAATTTAGTAATTTTAATTTATTAAAAAACTTAAAAAATCCTCCTGGAAGATTAGATAAAATAGGAGAAGATTGGAATGTTTTCATTGACTATGCACATACACCAGACGCATTAAAGAATGTACTGAGTAATTTAAAAAAAAATTGTAAAGGTAACCTTTTTACAATCATTGGATGTGGTGGTAATAGAGACAAAGAAAAAAGACCTATGATGACTAAAGAGGCTATAAAACTATCTGATTTAGTGATAATTACTGATGATAATCCAAGGAATGAGAATCCATCTAAAATTAGAAAAGAAATGATGAAAAACCTAAAAAAAATAGATAAAAAAAAAGTGAAAGAAATTGCTGATAGAAAAGAAGCAATTTCTTTTTCAATCAAACTTTTAAAAAAAAATGACTTTTTGTTAATTGCAGGTAAAGGTCACGAAAACTATCAGATAGTCGGAGATAAAAAGTACTTTTTTAGTGATAAAGAAATAGCAGAAAAAATTATTAGTAAATTAAAATGATCTTAAATTTAAAAGAAATTTATAACGCTTTAGAAATAAATAAAAAATTAAATAAAAACTTTATATTTGAAAAATTTTCAATTGATAGCAGAAATATAAATCATAAAAGTTTATTTATTCCTTTAAAAGGAAAAAATTTTGATGGGCACAATTATATTGATAGCGTTGCTGATAAAGGTGTTAAGTTTAGCTTAGTTGAAAAAAATAAAAAAAATCTAGTTAAAAATAAAGAAATAAATTTAATTGAAGTTTCTGACACATACGATTCTTTAATCAAGTTAGCAAAGTATGCAAAAAAAAAAATTAATAAATTAAAGGTGATTTGTATAACTGGAAGTAGCGGAAAAACAACAGTAAAAGAGTGGTTAACAAGAATCTTAAAAAATAGTTTTGTTGTTTACTCTAATCCAGGGAACTTTAATAACCACATCGGAATGCCACTTACTTTAGTAAATATTCCAAGGAAAACAGAAATATGTATTTTAGAATTAGGTATGAATAATTATGGAGAGATTAAAAAACTAGTTGAGATCGTAAAACCTGATATTTCTATAATTACTAATATTGGCAATGCACACATTGGCAATTTTAAAAACTCGCAAGAAATTGCTAAAGAAAAATCTGATATTTTTGAATATTTTTCACAAAAATCTATAGCAATTATTCCTGGAGATTCAAAACATACTAATCTAATTAAAAAAAAAGCATTAAAAAAAACAAAAAATGTTTTCACATTTGGAAGAAATCAAAAATGTAATTCAACATTTGAGATAGACAAAAAGGATAAAGTTTTGTTTACAACATTAAAAAACAAGATTCATCTTCATAAGAAAATTAACTTCAAGAATTGGGAAATTAATATCTCTATAATTGTTATTGTTTTAGAGATATTAAAGTTAGATTTAAAAAAACTCGTCACTAAATTTGAAAAACTTAAACCACTTGCTGGGAGAGGTGAGGTTAAAGAAATCAAAAAAGAATCAAAAAAATTTTATTTAATAGATGAATCATATAATTCTAGTCCTGATGCTTTAATAACTGCTATAGAAAATTTGAATGAATTAAGATTTAAAGCAAATCAAAAGGTACTGGTGATTGGCGATATGTTAGAGTTAGGAGAATTTTCTAAAGTAATGCACAAAAAAATAATTCCAACTATTATTAAAGTTAAACCTCGGGTTGTAATTACAGTTGGAAAATTTTCAAAAGTCATCTCAGACAATCTACCAAAAAATATCAAGACTTTTCATTTTAAAAAAGTTATTTATGTGTACAATAAACTTATCAAAGAAATTAATGACAATGACATAGTAATGATTAAAGGTTCAAATTCTATCAAACTCACTGATATCTCAAAAACTTTATTTGAGGGTGATTAATGTTTCATTATTTTTTTATTCCTTTAGTAGAAGATTTTAATTTTCTTAACTTATTTAACTACATAACCTTTCGTGCGGGTGGGGCATTATTTACAGCATTTCTAATATCTATTTTTTTTGGTCAAAAACTTATTGAAATATTAAAAAAAATTCAAAAAAAAGGTCAACCAATTCGTAAAGATGGGCCAAAAAGTCATTTAATAAATAAGGTAGGAACTCCAACTATGGGAGGTATGCTAATTTTAATTTCAATTTTTGTTTCTATAATTCTTTGGTCTGATATTAGTAGTAAGTTGGTCTGGCTTGTATTTGGAATAGCTATTTTATTCGGTCTTTTAGGTGCATATGATGACTATAAAAAACTAAAAACTAACACTCCAGAGGGCGTAAATAGTCTGCTGAGGTTAACAATTGAATTTATAGTTGCATTCATTTTTATTTTTTATCTTAACAAAGTTATTGATGATAATTTAGTTAATGTAGTTTTCGTTCCCTTCACCAAGGGCTTCTATATTGACTTAGGTTTGCTTTACTATTTATTTGCAGCATTTGTGATAGTAGGTTGTGCTAATGCTGTAAATTTAACTGATGGTCTTGATGGTTTGGCAATTGGACCAATAATGATATCAGCCTTATCTTTTGCTTTTTTTGCTTACTTTACTGGTAATTTAATTTACTCAGATTACTTAAAAATACCTTATGTAAGTGATACTGGAGAACTTGTAATAATATGTGCATCATTGATTGGGGCTGGTCTTGGTTTTCTTTGGTTTAATGCACCACCTGCTATGGTTTTTATGGGTGATACTGGTTCACTGTCAATGGGTGGAACTATAGGTGCCATTGCAGTGGCAACTAAACATGAATTAATTTTAATAATAATTGGTGGGATTTTTGTTCTTGAAGCTTTGTCAGTTTTTGCTCAAGTAATTTCATTTAAGTTAACTGGAAAAAGAATATTTAGAATGGCTCCCATTCATCATCACTTTGAACAAAAAGGCTGGTCTGAATCAACCATAGTTATTAGATTTTGGATTATTGCGGTCATACTTGCACTTATTGGACTGGCAAGTTTAAAATTAAGATGAAAATCAAAAAAATAAAAAAAAGTATCTTTATTTTTGGTCTAGGAATTTCAGGAACTTCGCTTGCATTTTTTTTAAAAAATAAAGCAGAAAATTTATTTTGTTGGGATGATAATTTAGCGATAAGAAGAAGAGGAATTAAATCTGGATTAAATTTAAAATCACTTAATGATTTAAATTTTAAATATTTAGATTATTTAGTTTTAAGTCCTGGTATAAATCATAAATTAAAAATACCTCACTTGGTAGTTTTAAAAGCTCTTAAGGAAAAAGTAAAAATCACAACTGATTTAGAATTTATAAGTATTCTAGGCATCCAAAATCTAACTATAGGTGTAACAGGAACTAATGGAAAATCTACAACAACAAATTTTTTAGAAAAAATTTTCACAAAGTCTGATAGAAAATGTATAGCTTGTGGAAACATAGGAGTTCCATTTGGTGACGTTGTAAATAATTTATTTAATAATGATATACTAGCAGTTGAAGTTTCTTC
>MDTA01060087.1_pt1 | contig 11985 bp, 11 predicted proteins | sample 811151 | NCBI WGS metagenome assembly MDTA01 (sample SAMN05326648, study PRJNA326480) | marine metagenome | isolation source: seawater | place: Indian Ocean: South | collected 2010 | reverse complement strand
AATTATTATTTTTAATTTAAATAGATCAAAGAAGGCAATTTTTAAGTCATTAATAAATGCAAGATTAAAAAAATACGGGTCAATTCATAGATTTTACGGTGCATCTACTAAAGATAAGTCGATAAGATCAATTAAAAACCCCTATTCCCAAATTTTTGAACAAGTAACAAAGTTGCAAGAAGAAAAAGAAAAAATGATTAAACTTAATTCTATTAATTTAGTTCATACAATAAATTATGAGAAATTAGTTAAAAATCCAAAGAATGAAATGAAAAAAGTAGAAGTTTTTCTGCTTAAAAAAAAAATAAATTTAAAAATGAATAAAGTAAAATTTCCTATTTTCACCAATAGAAACAACATTTTTACAAAAAAATTAGAGTCTAACAAAAAACTAGATAAATTTTTAAACCTGCTTGATGATTAACTAAAACTTTTTTCAATCATTAATTTTTCATAATTTGTTGGAGAATGAAAATTTAATTTCTCAGTTTCCATTTTATTTAGTTGGTGGAGTATCTTTTTTTCATGGAATCCCTGCAGTCTTGCGAAATCTTTAAATTTTTTAATTTTGTAGATTTGCTCTATTGATTTATCTGTTAATCTTAAATGCCAATTAATAGAACATCTTTCTTGATTATTTTTTATTAATGTTTTTTCAACACCATGAAATGAATTACTTGTTTTTATAAAACAAAATTGATGGTTGTTTTTGAAAGGAATCGTTTTAAATATTCTGAAGCTTTTTGAATTCAAAAATTTTACACCAGAATCTTTTTTTATTTCATTAGATTTGTAAATAGAAGTCCCAGAATCATCATTAAGATTGTTATTTTTATAAATCAATCCAGACATAAGTACTGACGGATTTTCAGTATGCACACGAACTTTTATTTGTTTATTGGTATAAACCAAAACAGCAAACGACTGTAATTCAACCTTATCGTAAACATCTTCAAATCTTTTTCTAAAATATGGTAAAAATAAAAAAAAATTTTTCTTAATAATTTCTTTTAGATGAAAATTAGAAAATTTTTTCCAAAATTTATAATTTTTATTTTGTAATTTTTTTAGATAATTTTGAGCCGAATAACCTAAAATATAAAATCCAAATCTACCTAAACATCTTTTTGTTCTATTATGCCCATCTGCATAAGTTTTAAAAAATTTTTTATCTGGCCAATTTTCATTTACTTCATTCCATATTTTTTTTGAAAATAAATTTTTATTTACAGTATGAGGAAATGGGTCGTTAATTATTTCTTTAAACATATGTTTAAGTGTTGCATATAAAATGCCAATATATTTCAATTATAAGTAAATTACTAGATTTGAATATGGAATTGTTTTCAACCCTTGGCCCATCATCTCTTAATGAAAAGATTTTAAAAAAATTGGAACTTTTAGGTGTTTCTCTCTTCAGAATTAACCTTTCACATACTGAAATTAAAGATTTAGAAAAAACTATAGATTTAGTTAGAAATTTTTCAAAGGTCCCTATTTGTATTGACACCGAAGGAGCACAAATCAGAACAAGAATAAAAAAAAAAGTAAACCTAGAAGAAGGAAAAATAATTAATATTTTTTTTGATTTTGAAAAAAACCCTAATTGTATAAATTTTTATCCTAAAAATTCTATTAATCAATTTAGTGTGGGTGATTTAGTCTACATAGATTTTAACTCAGTAGTTGTAGAGGTTATAAAAATTGAAAAAAATGTTATGCAAGTTCTTGTTATTAATGAAGGTCCAATACTCACAAATAAGGGAGTTTCACTTAATAAGTCTGTAAAATTAAATCCATTTACATAAAAAGATTTAGCAGCATTTAAAATAACCAATAAAAAACAAATAAAACATTATGCACTTTCCTTCTGCAACAAGAAAGAAGATGTAATTAAAATGAGGAAACAAGTACCAAAAGGAACAAATATTATTGCAAAAATTGAAAACCATAGTGGCTTTGAAAATTGTAAAGAAATATGTAAAATTGCAGATTCAATATTAATAGATAGAGGTGATCTCTCAAAAGAGTTTGATATTGAGGATATTCCAATAATTCAGAAAGAAATAACTAAAATAGCCAAGCAACAAAAAACAAAAATTTTTGTTGCAACAAATTTTTTAGAGTCAATGATTGAGAATCCATTCCCAAATAGAGCCGAAATAAACGACATTTATAATACCCTAATTGATGGCGTTGATGGTTTAGTATTAGCTGCTGAAACAGCTATAGGAAAGTTTCCAGTTGAGTCTGCCTCAATTATTAAAAGAGTCTTCAAATCTTTTAAAATCTCATTTAAAAAAAAACCTTTAAATGAAGATTCTAAAATAAAAAAATTTGATGAAATTCTCATTGACAAGTTTGCAGAATCTGATGTTAAACAAATAGTTTTTGGAACGTATAAACCACTTGATAGATTTATGTCTAAGAAAGAAATTAAACTAGTTCTAAATAAAAATAAGTTATTAGATGGAAATATTTGGACTTTACCAATTGTACTTCCAATAAAGAAAAAAATTAAAATAAATAAAAATTATAATCTTTTAAATACAAAAAACAAAATTTTATGTTCTATTAAAGTTGACTCTATATTTAATTTGGATAACGATGAACTAATAAAGAAGTGGTTCTCAACTGATTATTCAAACCACCCTGGTATTAAGAGTTTAAGAAGCAGAGGTAAATATTTTATTTCTGGAAAAATTACTAGACCACAATTTAAAAATTTTACTTTTCAGAGATTTGAAGTGATTCCAAAAAAATCAAAGGAGTTAATTTATTTAAAAGGTTGGCAAACCGTTATTGGATTTCATACTAGAAATATTCCACATCAAGGCCATATTTTTATTCAAAAAAGAGCCTTAAAACAAGTAAACGCTGATGGAATCATGTTAAGTCCAACTGTGGGCTTAAAAAAAAAAGGTGACTTCCAAAATGAATTTCTTATTGAATCATATTCTGAGATATTACAATCAAAAGTTCATTATAAAAAGGCTATTCTATGTTGTCTTGATATATACTCAAGATATGCAGGTTCGAGAGAAGCAGTTTTCACAGCTATTTGTAGAAAAAATTTAGGCTGTACACATTTTATTATTGGAAGAGATCATACCGGCTTTAAAAATAATTATTCTAATAAAGATCTTAGAACTTTTTTTGGTGAGATTGGTGATATAGGGATTAATATTATTTTTTTTGATATGATATCTTTTAATGAAAAAACTAATAAATACTGCTTTAACAAAAAATCTACAAAATTAATTTCAGGCTCAATTATAAGAGACTTGATTAATAAAAAAAAAAAAATACCTAAATTTTTACTAGATAAAAATCAACAAAAAATTATAAAGAAATGGAAGAAAAAATTTTTTTACGATTAAAATTTTATAAAGACGAATAAAATGATGCTAATTTTTTACCTTTTATAAACAAACAGTTTTTTTCTTTAAACTTTTTTACATTTCTCTTCAACTCTGAATAATCTATTCTATTTATGTAATTACAAATTTTATTTAATTCTTTAGAACTCAAACTTATTCCAATTTTATTTTTTTTTATTAATTCATCAGAATACTTTGTCTCAGAATTAACTATAATTGGTAATCCGGCTTCCAAATAGGTAAATGTTTTGGTACCCATACCTCCATCAAAACAGAAATTACTTACTTTTGTGTCTTTTTTATTAATAGTTTGTAGATTTATTCCATAATCGTAGATTGAAATTTCACTAATTAACTTATTTATTGGTAAAGTATCATAAATAAATAAATTGTTTGGAAACTTATCTTTTAAATCAAAAACCCATTTATTAAAGTCTTTAGATCCATTAATTGGTAAGTAAATATTTAACTCATAGTCTTTTGAAAGTAATATATTAAAAGCCTAACTCATTCCAGCTGGTGGAAATAATTCTTTAGGATGATTAGGGTCATTAGGAGGGATAAGTGTTCCACAATAGACCATTCGAATCCTTGAATTAGATTGATTATTTTTGGTAAAGTAATTTTCTGAAGATAATGGATATTGCTGAAATTCTAAAATATTATGTTTTCTATTATATCTTTTAGAATAATCTAAAAAAATTTTTTTTTTGTATCTTCCAATTATACCATCTGCATTTTTAAAAATAAATTTTTCACATTCAAAATCTTGGTCAACAACCTCCTCATTAAATAGATTCTTTAAATCTTTTTTTTTTGCATACATTCCTGTTACATCATAGAAATCACATATTACTTTTGATTTCTTTTTGTTATTTATTATAAATTTGCCTAAAGAATATTTCCACATCCAGCACTGAACATGATAAAAATTTGGTGAGATTTCATCTAAAATTTTTTTAAGAGCAGGGAAAAATAAAACATTCTGAATTATATTATTAAAACTATCCTTTATAAGTAATTGATCATTAGAACTAATTTGACCCATATTTATTAGGAAGGTTTTAAAACCTCTATTTTTCATTACTAAAGCTTGTCTAGCAAGCATCGGGAAAGGCTTTTCGGAAATGAATACTATAGATTTTTCTGATTTAATGTTATTGACTTGATTAATAAAATCATTCATTGATTCTCTAGAATTCTCATAAAAATTGCTTATCAAGTAATCAAAATCAGGTATCTGAGTTAAATTTTTTTTTGACTCATCTGTTGAAATCATATTTCCAAAATAAACATGATTATTAATTAAAAAATTATACCTTTTATTTTCCATCGTATGATATATTTGTAGGAATTAATAATGAAATTTTTATGCCAATTCTTATAAGATTTAATTTTTATTAATAAATTTATAAAATGTTAAAACTTAATCATTTTAATAAATATGGCTATGCGATTTTTGAGGGCTGTGTTGAAGAAAAAATTTGTGACTTAATTAAAGAAAAAGTTCTAAGAAGTAAAAATTTTGATAAAAAAATTTTCTTGAATAAAGAAGAATTTGAAAAAAAAAAACCTAATGCTTTTAATAAAAATCCAAGACCTGGTTATAATCTGGTAGATAATTTTGATAATTTAATAAAAAAAATTGAAAATAATAATAAAATTAAAGATTTTTTAAGTCTTCTTTTAGGTAAAAATTATGAAATTTTCAGAAGAAAATTTGTATGCGGTGTCTCTGAAAAGTGGTTGCCATTATGGATTAAAAAGAAAATTAAAAATGATCCATCGGCAAATCTGGCTCATTTTGTAAAGAAACAACATACAGACATTACTTGGTTTCACGGAATTGATTTTCATCAAGACCTAGTTGACTGGCAAAATCATCAACCTGATTTTATTACTCTTTATGTCTATTTAGAGGACGTTGACATTAATATGGCCCCTATTTTTTTATTACCTAAATCTCATAAATTAGGCCCATCAATTTTTCCTCATAATTGTAATTTAATTAATAAAAAAAAAGGAATTTGGCTGTACAAAAATTTCATTACAAAAAAAAAAATTGAAGACGAAGCAAAAAATACAAATTGCAAGAAAAGGTACTGTATTTATATGGCATGCTTTAACTCTTCATGGCACTCAGGCCGCTTTATCACAAATACCTAGAGTTTCATTAAGATATTTAATTAAAACAAATTCCAAGCAGTCTTTTCTTAGAAAAATTAATAAAAAAATCGGTGAAGACTTATCTCTTCCAAATCTTAGAAACGATCTAGATGCAAAAGGTATAGCTAAATCAAAACAAAATAAAATAAATTTTTTTAAATGACATCATTCACTTCTATAAATGAAATAAAATTTTAAAAAAATGAAAATTGCCTGTAATCAGCCGAATTATATACCTTGGTACCCCTTTTTTCATCTTATTCAGTCTGTTGATAAGTTTTTTATTTTAGATGTAGTTAAACCTGGGAAGAAAAACTACATTGTAAGAAATAAAATTATTTCAAATAAAAAAAATCTTTGGTTGACAATTCCTTTAGAAAAAGAAGAAAAATATAAAAATATATGCAATAGTTATATAGGACAAAGATTTAAAAAAAATCACTTAAAAATCATCATGTTGTCATATTCAAAATTTTTTGATACTAAGTCAAAAAGCATGATAATGTCTTTATATAATTGTGATTCGAAAATTCTCCATAGATTTAACTCAAATATAATACAAATTCTTTGCAAATTTTTAAAAATCAAAACAAAAATTGTTATGGTTTCCGAATATTTAAAACTTAATAATATTAACTACGAAAGCACTGAGTCATTAATAAAACAAATTCTAATAAAAGAAAAATGTAAAAAATACCTTAACTTTAAAAGTGGAATAGAAAAACAAATTCCACCTTACAATGATTTTAATTTTTTTAAAAAAAATAATATTAAACTATTTAAACAAAATCCTCTATATTGCGTTGAAAATCAGGAGTTTAACCAATCAATAATAAATTTAATAATTAAAAAAATTAAATTACCAAAAGAAAAAATTTTTTACGAAGAAGTTGTCTAAATAAATCCAAGACATGAAAAATCTTTATGAACAAATAATAGAAAATTTTAATCATAAAGAATTACTGAATGAAAATGTTAATAATAATTCAGATTTTTTTTATAAACCAACATTTATTTTATCTTTACCAAGGGTAGGGTCTACATTTTTACAACAAATTTTATTAAGTGTTGCCCAAATTGGATATGTATCAAATCTTATAGGTTGCTTTTGGAATAAACCAGAAATAGGTTCTTCTCTTCACAGTAAGTTTTTTTTTGACTCTTACATAAGTAACTTTAATTCTAATTATGGTAATACTAACGGTATTTTCGAGCCTCATGAGTGGGGTTTTTTTTGGAGAAAATGGTTAGATATACCTTCTAATGCACTTTACTATAATCCTGAAAGTAAAATTAATTGGACAAAATTGAGAAGTAAATTAATTGTAATGGAAAAAATACTAAATAAGCCATTATTTTTTAACACTCCCTACGTTAATAATTATTTTACGAAAATAAATTCAAATATAACACAATGTAATATAATTTTTTTATTTAGGAATCCTTTCTCAATTTGTAATTCAATTCTTAACGCAAGAAAGTTAAGATATAATTCTCTTTCTGTTTATTTTGGTGCCAAACCAAAAGACTATTTGTTGGTAAAAAAAATTTCAAATCCTATTGAGCAAGTTATTGCGCAAGTTTTTTATATTTATAACGACTTATTGTATTTAAGATCTTCATTAAAAAAAAAATCTTATATAACTATAAAATATGAAGATATTATAAATGAGTTTGACCTAACTACGAAAGCAATTCTAAATTTTACTAATAGTAATCATGATAAATATCTTAAAAATAGAGACTTAATTCCATCTTTCAATAACAGGAATAAAATTAAATTTTTTGATTGTAAATATAAAAAAGAATTTAATTTAATATTTCAAAAATATTTCAAAAACTTTAATTACGATGATCTCTAATTAATTTGACCAAGATACAACAAATCTTGATGGATCCCTATTCCATGGAAATAACTCTTGAACTTTTTTTTTATATGGTAAGCAAGATTTAAGCATCATGATTTCACCATTTTCTTTTTTCCAGTAATTTGGGTATAAATTGTCCATATCTCTCTGAAAAACTTGAATTTTCTTGTCATCATCTATTATCCAATTATATCTATCATCATTAAATGTTGTGAAAACAAAATCTGCATTATTAACACCAGCATCTCCAACTTTTTTTTGAATTATTTGAATATTAGATGTATATTTTTTAAAAATTTCTTTTATCATTAAAAAATAAGTATCATCGTTGCAGTAAAAATTAATTGTTTTTGGATTTTTATCAATACAAAAAAGTTGAATTGAGTTTGCTGATACAATTTTGCAGAAGTTTTCAATTGTTTTTTTACTTTTAAATGATTTCTGTATTTTTTGTTTATTTTTTTTTTTATCTTTTTCACATATTAAAATTGATCCTTCCCTTCCATATAAGGGGTGAGAAAATGGATAACAATACTTTAGATTTTCTAATATTCTAAAGCCGTTTTTATTTAATAAATTTGTTAGTGAGGTTTGATCATACAAAACATACATCTCTCTCCTTACTATGTCAGATATTTCACATAATATATATCCATTATTGGGAGATTTAGGATCATTATAAAGACCTGAATTCTCCATTAAAACATTAGCTATGTTTATTAATAATCTTCCTGATGTTTTAAGTGAGTTATATGCTTTTGTTAAGCTAATATTTGGATCTTCCATGTAATATAAAGAGTAGAAAAAAGAAATAAAATCTAATGATTCTTCTTTAAAGTTTTGTTGATTGTAAATTCCTTTAATGGGGGTAACCTTTTTAAATTTTTCTTTGCAAAGCCTTATTGCATCTTTGGATGGTTCAACTAAATAGTTAGTTTTATTTTTATATTTTTCAGCAATTTCTTGTGAAAAAGCCCCTGTTGCCCCAACATCAAGTGTTTTAGATTTATTGTTTAAATTTAAATATTTCTCAATAAGATTTAGCTTGAACTTTGCAGACTTTACTTGCAAAGCATTATGTGAAGCTAAAGGGTTATTATAATTATTATAGTAACTTTCTGATTTGTATTGCATGTTTTTAGATGGATCTATGTATGGATCAGTATATATACAACCACAATCATCACAGGTAACTACAAAAATAAATTCCGCTAAAGACAAAGCCTTCTCAGAAGTATTAAAATAACAACTTGGTAACATTAAAGATTTTTTATCACTACCACAAATATGACAGTCACTTTTTTTTAATACTAAATTGGTTCTTGAAAAACCTATATTAGAAGAATCCATACAAGATATTTGCAATCTTAATGCCATTGTTTTACCAAAAAAAAAATAGAAAAAATATTTTTTAGCAATAATTTAAAGTTAATCCAAATCCTTGATTAATTGCTCAATTCTATTCTTGTATAAATGTTTTTTACTAATTAATTTAGATGATTTCTTACCCATTTGTATTCTCTCATTAAAATTGTCAATATAATTCGATATGTTGGATTTAAATGATTCAGGGTTATTATAATTTAAAAAATAATTTGATGAGTCTTCATCTAAATCTAAGTAATGTTCAATCTTGTTTAACAGTTTATCATTAAAAATTAGTGTGCCTTCAACTAAAAGTATATTGAAAAAATTTGTATTAAAATCAAGAAATTCACTTTCAAAAAGTATATTGAATTTAGATCTTCTAAAAATTTCAAAAAAATAATTAAAATTGTTTATTTCACCTTTATATTTAACATTTTTAAACTTACTTAAATTAGAATAATTAATTAAACTATAAACCTCTGTTATATATTTATCTTCCAAATTATTAAGAAGTTTATGAAAATATTTGTGTCTTTCTAAATTTTTAATATTAGCTTCATTTATTATTTCTATACTTCCATTAAATAAATCAATTTTTGTGTAATTACTTATTAAAGATATATCAATTTGTTGAAAGGGCTGATCATTTTTAGTGACTGATTCATAATGTGAAATTTTAGGAATATTTTTAAAATAACTAGCCGCCCCTAACATTTGATTAATTTTGAGTTTTTTATTATCACTAGGATTTTTTTTTAAAGTATAAATAAGATCATTCTCGTTGTAATTATGTAAACATTCATCAATCTTTGAAATATCACTAATCCATGAAATAAACCTTATATTTTTGTTAACTTTTTCAGGCTTTCCATTATTTACTCTAAATACATAATTAAACTTTTCCTCCTCCAAAATAAATTCTAAATTTTTATCACTTATCTGAGATGTTAAAGTTATACAATCATGTCCTTTTTTTTTTAGTTCATTGGTTATTTCTTTGACATTAATTATGTCTCTGAAGTTATTAGATTTAGGAATTATTAAAAATCTAGATTCTTTCATCTTTCAATATCTTTCAAGATTTTTTCTATTCTTTTTTTCCATGTATGTTTACTTAAGACCAGTTTTCTAGCATTTTCTCCAACTTCAATTCTTTTTTTTGTGTCAAACATCCAATTTTCAATTAAATCGTCAAATTGTTCAGATGTATATGTTACAAAGTGTTCGTTTTCATTAAATCCTTCATTTATTCCTCCTCTTAGAAAATTTTTTTTGGATTTTGGAATTGCCAGTAAAGCTCCGTTAAGCATAACTTCAAAAACCTTCGAGTGCATACCTAATCCATGTGTATTGTTATAGAGATTAATTTTGGATTTTTTATAAATTTCAAATAGCTCACTTTCCTTTGAAATATGATTTCCAACAAATAATTCAAATTCTGGATAACTTGACCATTCTTCTCCAAATATCCCAAAATTAAAGGAGTGCTTTGAGAGTAATCTTGCTAACTCTATTCTATCTAAAAATCTAGCATAATCAGTGCTTAAAAAAGGTATTATTTGATTAAAAAGAGTTGAATTAATGTAATTAAATTTTTCTAAGATTTTTTTCTTGATTTTAAGTGCAATTTTTTTTACCTGCAAATCACCTGAAAGTGGAACGTAATTTGTTTCAACGATTATCTGTAAATCAACAATAAATTCTTTATAAATATCAATTGAATATTTTTTTTCATTTTTATGAGTAAGTTTTGAAAACCAATTATTAATCCTTTGATCATTTAAGTGATTTTCTTTAAAACTATAGTTTCGAAAATGTGATTCGTAATGAGGAACCAATAAAGAACATGGCATATAGCCACAAATAGAAAAATCTAACACTTGGTAATCATTAATCAGATTGTAGTTTTCTCCATGTTGAGTAAGTATAGAAGATTTATGTTCATCATCTATGCCTGGGTATAACATAGAGGTAAAACAATTAAGTTTTTTTGACACCTCAAATGCTTCCGGAGATGCATAAAAATATACGATATCTGATTCAAGAAAATTTTCTAATAAAGAATCAGAGTCAAAGTAAAAGTCTTGAAACCAGCTAATAAATCTTATTTTTTTATTTAACCAATTAGGTCGACCTTTATTTATAGCAAAAATTATATCAAAGCTATTATTCTTTAAAAAAATTTTAAGTTGTTCTTCTGAATATTCTTGATCAAAAATTTGAGATTGTACATTTAAAATTTTTAAGGTTTTTTTAATTTTTTTAAGTTGTTTTAAATCATAGTCTGATATTTTAAATGGTATAAGTAAAAACCTTAAATTTTTTTTACCAAAAGTCATTGTATCATATTACATAATCATTTCTTAAACACTAATACAGATTTTAAATTAACCAAATCACTTAAAATTAAGAATCTTTAGTTGAATTTACAAACTAAGTTGAAACTCTTTTATACAGCGAAAAATTGTTTTAAAATTAGTTCTAATTTATCGGTTTGAAATTTATTTCTCATACAAATAAATGGCTCATTTATAAATGTTTTTTTGTTTATTATTATTTCTTCATGGTTAAATTTACATATATTTCCTCCAGCAGTTTTGAGAATTGCAATTCCAGCTGCTATGTCCCATCCCATGGTTTTACCATTTCTAATATAAATATCTGCTCTTCCTTCAGAAATAAGGCAAAATTTTAAAGATGAACCAGCTCTGATTATTAAAAAGTCTTTATTTTTTTTAATAAAATTTTCCGATTCTGGGTCTAAATGAGATCTACTTACAACAATTCTTACTTGATTACCATTATTAAAAGATGAGATTTTTTTTAGAGTTTTTTTGTATTTATATGAATCAGAACCATCAGAAAAATATTGTGTTGATTTTACCGGAATTTGTATAACACCTAACTTTGGTTTATTTTTTACCATTAGGGCAATATTGACAGTAAATTCACCATTTCTAGCAATAAACTCTTTAGTTCCATCTAACGGATCAACTAAAAAAAAAGTATCTGTTTTTAAATGTTTATTTTTACTTTCTTCAGAAATAATAGGGATTTTAGGAAATTTTTTCCTTAGTCTATTACAAATTATATTATTTGACTCAGTATCAGCTTGTGTTAACGGTGAATTATCATCTTTATAATTAACTTTAAATTCTGAATTATATATTTCTAGAATCTTTTTTGATGCTTCTTCGCTTATT
>MDTA01201743.1_pt1 | contig 11987 bp, 8 predicted proteins | sample 811151 | NCBI WGS metagenome assembly MDTA01 (sample SAMN05326648, study PRJNA326480) | marine metagenome | isolation source: seawater | place: Indian Ocean: South | collected 2010 | reverse complement strand
GGGACATCGGTCATGTGAAAGCAGACGCACTCTGCCGCCGCCAGGATCTCGGCGGGCACCCGCCACGACCAGTGGGGAAAGAAGATGTACCGAGGCGCGAGCTCATGGACACGCTCCACAGTGAGCTCCGACGGATCCGTGATCAGATGCCATTGACCGGGAAGAGTCGGCGCGATCTCGGCGAACGCGGTGGCGTTCCATGGCTTGGTCGTGGCTACCAGGTAGGTCTTCATGATCCCTCGGGTCAGACGACCGGCGCGGCTGCTGACGCGCCCGATCTTCGGCGTAGGTTCCTCGGATTTCCGGAAGCTCGCAAGCGACGGCTCATGACGAGAGCGGATTTATAGGCCCGTGGGGTGGGCAGAAACGGGCCGCTGAGAGGGCGCTCGGTGGTTGACTGGAGCCGAAGCCGCGGGCTAAGCCAACAGGCCTCATCTACCCGGGGAAACGACGTGTCGCGTACGATTCAGATTGGAGATCGCCTCATCGGTTCGGGTCAGCCCGCCTACCTGATCGCGGAGCTCTCCGCGAACCACAACGGGAGTCTGGATCGGGCCCTCGAGATCATTCGGCTGGCCGCGGAGTCTGGCGCCGACGCCATCAAGCTCCAGACCTACACGGCCGACACCATGACGATCCCCTGCGACGCGCCTCCCTTCCAGATCCACGGGGGCCTCTGGGACGGCTACCAGCTTCATGATCTCTACGTCGAGGCCCACACCCCCTGGGAGTGGCACGAGGCCCTGTTCGCCGAGGCGAAGCGCCTGGGCCTCGATTGCTTCAGCACGCCCTTCGACGCCACCTCTGTGGACTTCCTCGAGCAGTTCGACCCCATCGTCTACAAGATCGCCTCGTTCGAGCTCACCGACCACGCCCTGCTGCGAAAGATCGCCTCGACGGGGCGCCCGATCATCATGTCCACGGGTATGGCGAACCTCTCCGAGATTCACGAGGCGGTTGGAGTCCTCAGGGCGGCCGGCTGTCAGCAGCTGGCGCTGCTCCGCTGCGTCTCCTCCTATCCGGCGTCCCCGAGTGACTTCAATCTACGCACGATCCCCCACCTGGCGGAGACCTTTGACGTTGTGAGCGGGCTCTCCGATCACAGCATGGGCCACACGACGGCTCTGGCCGCCGTGAGCCTGGGCGCGGCCATCGTCGAGAAGCACTTCATCGCTCGACGTTCGGACGGGGGTCCTGACAGCGCGTTCTCCATGGAGCCCGCCGAGTTCTCGCTCATGGCGTCTGCCGTTCGAGACGCGGAGGCGGCGCTCGGAAGGGTCGCCTATGGTCCCGGGCTCGCGGAGAGCTCCAATGTGGTCTTCCGCCGCTCGTGCTTCGCCATCGCCGATATCGAACCAGGAGAGGAGCTCACGACCGAGAACGTACGCGTGATTCGGCCAGGAGACGGCCTGGCTCCGAAGCACATCGACGGGCTCATCGGCCAACGCGCCCTCGATCGGATTGAGCGAGGAACGCCCCTGTCGTGGGACCTGGTGGGAGCGTCCCGTGGCTGAACTTAGAGGCATGCTGTCCGGTCCCTCGACCGCGGCGGTCTCATGAGCGAGAGGGACGACATGAGGCGCACGGGCGACCAGGAGCGCTTCTTGGAGCGGACCTCGGATCACCCGGCCACGTTCTCGTTGCTGTGGACGCCTGGTCGAGAGGCCGCCCCCACGCTGGTGGTCACTGAGGGGCACGGGCTCGGAGACGTCACGGGCGCCTCGGGGGTTCGCTGCGTGATGGTCAGCACCTCCCATGCTCGGGAGCGCGCCGCTCGCCTCCTCGCCACCTACGAGGGAGACCCGAGCGCCTTCAGGCCCCCACGAGAGACCCTGGGCTCCTTTGTGATCGTGGACCCTTCTCGCCGCCGGTGTGTCCTCGGCCGAGATCGTACGGCGGTTCAGCATCTCTACGGCACCTGGGATGGAGACACGGTGGCGGTCTCGACCCGCCTCCAGCCGTTTATGGGGACCCTGTCGCGGGGCTTGGATCCGACCGGATGCGAGCTCTTCCTCGCCTTTGGGACCCTGGCACCCTTCCCGCTCTACGAGGGTCTGAGCGCCCTGGCCACCGGGCACTGGATCGACCTTGGGCCCGATTCAACCCAAGACACGGCCTCCCTGAGCTGGGGCCAGATCTTCTGGGAGATCGAGCCCGTGGAGGTGCCCGATCAGTACGACGTGGCGGTCGAGCGATACGGCGAGCTCCTCATGCGCTCCATCGAGGAGACCCAAGAGGGTGACGCTGCAGGGCTGCTCTTGTCCGGAGGGAGCGACAGCGCTTGCGTTCTGGGCGCCCTGAGCGCCCTTGGCGTGAGAGATATTCACGCCGTTCACATGCACACCGATGGACAGAAGGGCGGCGACTACCCTCTGGTCCGCTCCCTAGCGGACGCCTTCGACTTCCGGCTCGATGTGGTGGATCCCACCACCTACGACGGGAGCTGGATCGAGCTCGTAAACGCGGCCATCGAGCGAAACCCAGCGGGGACCTACGACACCTTCCCGGCCTTCTGGCTTCTGGGACAGAAGCTCGGCGAAGGGCTGCCCTCGGGCTCGACGGTCTACAACGGCGAGATGTGTCTGCTCGATCAGGGCTTCAACGAGGCCGCCAGTCGAACCCGCGGGGTCCGCCGAGCGCTCTTCAAGGGAGGTTGGCGACGTCTAGCCTCTCTGGGACCGGTCGCACCGGGCGCGCTGCGCAGCTTGAGCCGTCTCGTCGGTCGTGGCCGCTCGAAGCCCGCGGCCGCCATCGAGATGGGGATGGAGTTCCTCCACGCCATCGGTCGCCCCGCTTATTACTTCTCCGGAATGAAGGTCGGCGTCATGGGGATGCCTGGCGCGCCGAGCGCCGTCTACCGGTTCACCCAAGGCTCGTCCTGGGATACCCCCACGAAGGTCGCGGAGTCGTACTTCTCCCTCTGGGAGGATCGTCTCACGGGTCCCGAATGGGTTCAGGCGATGGGCACCCTGGCCAACGCCTGGTACTCCGAAACCAGCAACTTCACGGTTCCCCTCAGAGCCCTCGACGAGGCGCGCTACGGGATGTGCTTTCCGTTCTCCTCGGTCGACCTCATGGACTTCGCGATGTCGCTGCCCGAGCCGTGGGCTCGTGATAAGCGCATTCAAAAGGATATGAGCCACCGTGTTCTTGGGCTCCCTGAGTCGGTCGCCTTCCATCTCAAGGACCACTCCAACGTCGTGCCGGCGTGGCGACTGACCTACGACGAGGAGTCCCTGGAGCACATCGTGTCGACGGTTCGAGGGCACGACTATGGTCCCTTCCAGGCTGGCGTTCAGGAACGACTCGCCCAGACCGATCGGGGCGAGCGACCCTACGATCTGGTGATGTTCAAGCTGTACTGCCTGGCTCAATACGAGTCGATGGTGACCTCATGAGAGTGGTCGCGCTCGTTCAGGCGCGGCTCGCGTCCACGAGGCTGCCCCAGAAGGTCCTGGCGGATCTTTGCGGGCGTCCCATGGTGATGCACTGCGTGGAGCGCGCTCGTCGCGCCGCTGGAGTCGACGAGGTGATCATCGCGACCACGGTGGAGGCCTCCGACGACCCCCTCGAGGCGTTCTGTGACGCGTCCAATCTCGGGGTCTACCGGGGCAGCGTGGATGACATCGTCGGTCGTCTCCTCGGCGCGGCGCATGCCCGCCAGGCTGACGCGATCGTGCGCATCTGGGCGGACTGTCCCATGGTCGACCCCGTCGTGATTGAACGGGCGGTCGCGGCCGTCGTTGGGGGGGGAGCGGACTACGCTACGAACAGCACCCTGGCTGGCCGGACCTATCCCGTCGGGCTCGACATCGAGGTCTACACGACCGCTCTCCTCGAGCGGATTGATCGATCGACAGATCACCCTTTCTTGCGGGAGATGCCCTTCGAGTTCGTTCGTGAGCATGCCCAGGAGCTGGAGCTGGCGTTTGTCCGCCATGACGAGGACCTGTCCGATGTTCATCTGACGGTGGATTACCCGGAAGATCTGGAGCGGTTTCGAGCGATGCTCACGGAGCTCGAGCGCGCCGTTCAACCTCCGGATTTCGCGGACGCAGTCGCGTGGCTCCGCGCGCACGCGGGCGGGGACGTCGCGCACCTGCGCGACGTCGACTATACTTCCAAGCTGGAGCGGTACAGAGAGGAAGAGAGATGACGACACCGATCCCCTTTCTCGAGGGACACCAGGTTCACGTTCGAGGCCTCTCGGTGGAGGACGCCGCAGGCCCGATGGGTCAGTGGACCAACGACCGCGAGGTGTCGCGTACTCTGTATCGGGGAGCCTTCCCCAGCGACGCTGGCACGGTCGCCAAGGAGATCGAAGCCTCGCGCGCCAGCGCCACCGACATCGAGTTCGCCGTCATCGAGACGGAGAGCGGCCGCCACGTCGGCGTCGCAGGGATCCACGGTCTGAACTGGGTGGCCAGGCACTGCGAGTTTCGGATCCTCATGGGCGAGCGTGACGTCTGGGGTCAGGGGTATGGAACCGAGGCCACCCAGCTCATGGTCGTCTATGCCTTCGAGGTCCTGAACATGGCCAAGGTCTGGCTGGGCGTCGTCAAGGACAACGCCGGGGCCGTTCGCTGCTACGAGAAGGCTGGCTTCGTTCGCGAGGGCGAGCTTCGTAATGAGGTCTACCGAAACAGCCGCTATTACAACGTGATTCGCATGAGCATCCTCCGCGACGAGTATGATCAGGTGAAGGCCGAGTGGACGATCGCCGACAAGATTCGTGAGCAGTTTCCGCAGTGAGCCTCCGTGTTGGACTCCTGGGATGCGGCCAGATCGGGAGCGCCGCTGACGAGACGCTCTTGGACGATGACCCTCGGGTGCTCACCCACGCTCGCGCCTGCCAGCGCTCAAGTGGCTTCGAGCTCGTGGCGCTCTGTGATCCGGACCGTTCACGGGCCCAAGAGGCAGCGGATCGCCGGTCACTGAAGGACGCGCGAGTCACCGATCGGCTCGAGGAGCTCCTTGAGGAGCGGCTCGATGTGGTGGTGATCGCCGCGAGCACATCGGCTCACATCGAGCTCGCGACGGCGTGCATCGACTCCGGTGTTCGGCTTTTGGTCTGCGAGAAGCCGGTCGGCTCGACCGCGGAGGACGTCTCGGCGCTCATCACCCACGCCGAGTCCCGAGGCGCACGGGTGATGGTGAACTTCCTCAGACGACACTTGAGCCCGATCGCTGATGCGGCCGCTTGGGTCCGGTCGGGGGGGCTCGGTCCTCTGAGAAGCGGGGTCATTCGATACCCCAAAGGCCTCTTGAACTGGGGCTCCCACGGGATCGATCTGTTGAACTGGATGCTCGGGACTCCCGAGGCCGTGCTCTTTCGGGGCGTGGTGGAGGACGGTCGTCGTGACGATCGGACCCAGGACGTGACCCTGCGCTACCCAGACGGCTCAGAGGTGCGCCTTGAGGGGATCGATCATCGTGAAGTGACGCTCTTTGAGATGGATCTTCTGGGTCGCGACGGTCGCCTGGTCCTCGACGATCTCGGGCGGCGCGTCACACGATCCAAGGTCGAGGAAGACGCCGGCTTTCCTGGATATCGGACCCTCCGGTGTGGCCAGGGTGAGGCGGTCGATCTTGAGGGGGCTATGGCCGCGGCCTGGGACCACGTCCTCGACCTGGCGCGCTCTCCGGACATGCGGCCGGTCTGCGGTCTCGCCGAGGCGCTCGATGTTCATCGTGTGCTCGAAGCCGTGGCCAAATCTGAGCGCACGGGTAGTCTGTGCGCCCTCGACGAAGCGTGAGGGCAGGAGAGAAACACATGAGTCAAGCTGCAATCCTGGGAGGACCCCCGGTCCGCTACCGCCGTTTCGCTGATCGAAAGACCATGGGCGAGGCGGAGGAGCGCGCCGCGGTCGAGGTGATCCGCTCTGACGTCTTAAGCGACTTCCTGGGAGCGGGCGGTGACTACTTCCTCGGCGGCGCCAAGGTGCGTGGCTTCGAGGACAAGTGGTGTGAGATGTACGGCTTTAAGCACGGCATCTCGGTGAACTCCTGGACCTCCGGCCTCGTGATCGCCATGGGGGCCGTCGGTGTTCAGCCGGGCGACGAGGTGATCTGTCCGCCCTACACCATGAGCGCGTCGGCCACGGCCGCTATCTTCTACGGCGGGATCCCGGTCTTCGCAGACATTGAGCGGGAGACCCTCTGCCTCGATCCGGCGGACTTCGAGCGAAAGATCACCCCTCGGACGCGCGCGGTCGTCGTCGTCCATCTCCTGGGCCGCTCGGCGAACATGGACGCGATCATGGAGATCGCGCGTCGCCACGACGTGAAGGTGATCGAGGACGCTGCTCAGGCACCCGGCGTCCGCTACAAGGGGCGCCCGGTGGGCGCGATCGGAGATGTCGGCGGCTTCAGTTTGAACTTCCATAAGCACATCCACTGCGGTGAGGGGGGCATGTTGGTCACGCAGAGCGATGAGCTCGCGCGCCGCTGTCAGCTGATCCGCAATCACGGCGAGAACGCCGTGAGCCCCGAGGAGGTGGCGAGCACGCCGAACTTCTTCGGGGGCAATTACCGACTCACAGAGCTTCAGAGCGCCATCGGGATCGCCCAGCTCGATCGCCTCGAGGGCTATCTGGAGGCTCGGCAGCGCCTGGCGGCGCACATGGCGCGTCGCCTCGACGACATGCCTGGCCTGCAGACCTACATGACCGACGAGGGCGACGACCACGCCTACTACATCTTTCCCATCTGGTACGACGCAGAGCGGGTGGGGATGTCTCGCAGTCTGTTCGTCCGGTCGGTCCTCGCTGAGCTCCCTGAGCCGCGAGGCTTTGAGTCCACCCCCCTGGCCGAGGGGTATATCAAGCCCCTGTACCTGCTTGAGATGTTCCAACAGCGCCGCGCCATGGGTCGTGGCTCCTTTCCATGGGCGTTCGCGCCGGAGAGCGCTCCGGACTACAGCAAGGGACTGTGTCCGGTGGCCGAGTCCATGTACGAGCGCGAGCTGATCTTGAGCCCGCTGGTCCGCGAGCCTCTGTCCGTTGAGGACATCGACGACATCGCGGACGCGATGGAGAAGGTTCTGGGTCAAGCATCAGAGATCGTGGCGAAGCTCGGAGATGATCAGGACGTCACCGAGGTCGTCACTCCCATTGACGTCGCCAACTCCAGAGGGACGACCTGAGCCCTATGATCTTCTTCGCCCGGCAGGCGGGTAGCGCGCGAGCGCTCACGCCCGTGATTCGGCGACTCCTGGAGCTCGGCGTGCCCCGCGACCGGATCTGCGTTCTGGGGAGCGCGCACGCGGCTCAGGTGTGGCGGCGTGACGGCGTGCTGTCCTCCGAGGTGGACTCTTTTGAGCAGGCGCTCCCGATCCTGGAAGCTCACAGAGCCCCGACCGTCCTGATCACGGGCACCTCGATTCAGGCCGATGAAGACGGCCGCTTTTGGGCCTGGGCGCGTGAGCGCGAGGTCCCCTCCCTCGCCTTTGTGGACAGCTGGGTGAACTACGGCGCGCGTTTCGCCGGCTTTCGGCATCTGCCTGACGAGATCGCCGTGATCGACTCGCCCGCCAGGGACGCACTCCTCTCCATCGGGGCGCCGGCTCGGCGCCTTCACGTGGTCGGAAATCCGGCCTTTGACGCTCTCTCGCGGATGGCCGCGGAGGCCCACGGTGGTCTCGAGACGCCCTCGAGCCGATCCTGGCTCTGGGTGGGAGAGGGCCTCTCTACGGTCGACTGGCCGGGAGGAGAGCCTCCGGCCGAGCTCGCAGATATCGATGAGCCCGGCTGCTTTCAGGCGGTCTTACGTGCGCTCTCCTCCATGGAGCCTGGCGTTCGACCCGATGAACTCTGGGTCGCGCCGCATCCTCGAGAGAGCCCGGCGCTCTACGATGGGTGGCTGAAGCGAGCGGGTCACTGCCCGGTGACTGTGCGTGTGGTGCGCGGAGCGGGACGCGCCTGGGCGGCCCAGGCTCATGTGGTTGTGGGGATGAGCTCGATGCTCCTCGTGGAGTCGGCCCGTATGGGGGTCCCGGTCGTGAGTCTGCAGCTCGGCCGCGAGACGCCGAGCCCCGTGATCGCAGACAAGGCGGGCATTCGTATCGCGCGTCGTGAGGAAGAGGTCGGAGTCGCCTTGCTGGAGGTTGCCCAGGGCGGCCACCGAGCGGGCGCGCGCCCGCCCGTCGATGACACCGAGCGCTTCGTGGCGCTTATCCGGTCGATGGTAGGTCACCTGGGTGAGAAGAAGAGGTCGCGCTGGGCTCAAGAGCGAGCCATTCGCGTCCGGGAGGGTTGGATGGAGCAGCGCGCAAAGATCGACAAGTTGAGGTCGCGCGCGTCGCGGCTGGGGGGCATCGTCGCCCGTCTCGCCGGAGATCGCGCGGGAGACATCCTCGGTGCCCTGGGCATGGAGACTCCCTGGATCACGTCGTGCTACAGCGCGATCGATCAGTGGCTCAAGGCGGCCGCAGCGGCGACGCCCGGTCGCTCGGGTCGTCGCATCGCAGTCTATCATCTCCGCAACCGTTACTGGGCGGAGTGGTCAGCCTACTGCTGCTGCCGCCTGAAGATCCTGGGTCACGAGCCTGTGCTTATCTACTCCGAACGGGTGGTCTCTGAGCACCTGAAGTCGCGGGCGGTGATCGACCCGAACGCTCACGGTGTTTGGAAGAAGCTCCTCTCCAGTGGGCTCTTTGAGACCGTCAACATCGACCCCCTCCTCGATGACGCGCCCGGGGTGAGCGAAGATGATCGAGCCGCTCTATCCCTCTCGGTTCAGATGAGCATCGCCTACGACGAGGGCAGGGAGTTCACACAGGACGAGCGCCGTCAGGAGGCCCTGCTTAAAGAGCACGCCGCTTATGCCTACGCGTCAGAACAGCTCGCCGAATCGCTGCGCATTGATCGCGCGATCGTCCCCAGCGGGATCGTCGGCGCGACCTACGCTGTCATGGAGGGCTTTCGACGCCGTGGTCTGGACGTGGTGACCGTGGAGGCTTGGAATCTTGAGCCTCGGCATATGTCTTGGAATCTCAATCGGCCGACCTTTCACTTCGACTATCAGGCCTGGTTTGACGCCATGGGAGAGTTCACGGCCAAGCAAGAGGCCTTCGTGCAGTCGTTCATCGACTTTCAGGAGGACCCCTCGAGCGCTCCCGACAGCTATTGGTCACGTTACCGAGTCGTTCAGCCCGCGGCGGCTGATGATCTCCTTCCGGAGATGCTCGAGCGCTTCCTTCGTCGGGATCGACCCGTCGTGCTCCTGGGCACCAACGTCATCGGCGACAGCGCGACCCTCGGGCGTGAGATCGCCTTTGACAGTCAGCTTCATTGGCTCGAGCAGACCATCGAGTGGTTTCGCGCCAACCCCCAGTATGACCTGGTCGTTCGCGTGCATCCCGGAGAGGTCATGGGCCCTTGCCCCATGCCGCTGATGCCCTGGCTTGAGGAGCATGCGCAGGACCTGGACAACGTCTGCCTCGTCGGTCCGGAGCTCACGGTGAACACCTACGCTATCGGTCGAAGGGTCAACGGCGGTCTGCTCTATGTGAGCAACCTCGGCAGCGATCTTGTCGCTCGAGAGGTGCCGGTCATCGCCGTCGGTAAGGCCCCCTATCACGGTCTGAAGATCGCCCATGAACCCCAGAGTCCCCAGGCGTATTTTGAGCAGGTGGCCTCGCTCCTCGAGGGGGCGCTTCCGGTCACCGATGAGGCTCGTCGAAACGCCTTTCGTCAGATCTATGTGCTCACCCGACTCATCTCGCTGCCCGGTCGTCCCACGGACGGACAGACCACCTGGGATCGGATCGACTCGGACGGAGGGGACGCCTTCGAGGCCTTCTATCAGGCTCTCGCCGGGGATATGAGCCGGGAGGAGCGCGCGAGGCGAGATCGCGCGGAGGTCGAGGGCATTCAGCTCTGAGTCAGGGGTGGTTGTCTCGGGTTGACCTGTTGAGGTCGCACGGGGCCTGTCTCCCACAGGGGTATGTTGAGCCACCTGGCGACCACGAACGACCAGACCATCCCCACCATCATCGGGGCGCTCAAGAACCAGAGATTCAGCACGCTGAAGAGCGCCCCCATGCAGCTGCAGCAGGCCAGGGTCAGCCCGATAAACCCGCGCCCGATGCACACGGCGTAGATGAGCTGGAGCGCGCCAGCCATGCACAACGAGGAGAACCACACGTTATCGGGTCCGAAGTCGGTCAAGAGCATCCCGATTCCAGAGATCCCGCCGCGCTGAACTCTGGGATCGTCAAGGACTCTGAGCACGTGGCCGAAGACATCTCCCTTGCTCAGGGGGACCTCATTGAGACCGAGGATCGCCCCGTATTTCATGGGGAAGGAGAACGTGAGATCTCCGCCGACGATCGGTCCATTCGCCGCCTCATAGAACAGGGCCATGGCTGAGGTTCCCTGGGCCAGATAGGCCATGAGGTTGGTGGGCAGCAGGACGGTCAGAGGATCGCTGAGCAAGAGCTCGATCGAGCCGGTCGATCGGATGATCTGGATGGCTTGAAATACGACCATCATGCTGAAGCCGCCGATGATGGTCGCCACCCAGTAGCGCTTGACGAGCTGGTGGAGTCGTCGACCACGCTCGGTGTCCATGACGGTGATGACTACGATGGATCCGAGGGCGATGACCTGCAGGAGCTTCATACGCGACGCGTCCGCCATCGCCGTGAGAAAGCAGATGGCGAAGAAGAACAACGGTCGATGGAGCTTGAGCTTCCCGGTCGCCACCCGGGTCCCCAGGAGCACCGTGAGCGGGACGGAGATGGGCAAGATGAGCAGCAGGGGGCGAATGGCGCTCTTGTCTGCGCCGATGTAGCTCTCTCTCGCGGCTTGGAGGAAGGAGAGATCGACCTGGCCGACGGTCGCGATGCGGTGACCCAACAGCGCCAGGGCGACCAGCAGGTAGAAGGTGAGGAGGAGGTCCACCTTCTTGAGGTCCACCGTTCCGAGAAAGTCGAACGTCCGCATGCGCGTCGCGGACGCCAGGTTCTGGACGTCGAACAAGCGGCTCACGACGCTGAACCCGATGAACCCCAAGAACGCGCCCATGTGCGCGTCCTCCAGGACGTTGATCGTCAACTCCTCAGGGGCTGGGAGCATGTCCAGACCCAGGACGTACTGGTAGGAGAACAGGCAGCTGATCCAGGCACCCCAGTACCAGGTCGCCGGCGTGAACCAGCGGCCGATCACGATCCGGCAGATGGCCGTACACAGGACGCCCATGAGCACCGCCCACAGGGTGAGATCGTGCAGATCCTGGATCATCGCCCCGGCCCCGTTTTGACCCGGGCCTCACCCGTCTTCGCGCCGCTCAATCGCTCGAGCCTCGCCAGGAGGTTGGCGTCTCGCGGTCGGAAGATCAGGGCCCGCTGCAGAGAGCGGATCGCCGCACGCATGTTGCCCCGTGCCTCCGCGAGAAGACTCCAGCACTCATGGACGCGCCACTGAGCGCCTTCAGCGGCGATGGTCTCCTCGTTCAGGCTCTCCAGGAGCTCCTCGAGGCTGTCGTAACGCTCCTGCTGCAAGAGGATGCGAGCTTGGCCCAGGCGCGCATCGAGGCTTCGACTTCCGTCGAGGCGCGCCGCCGCCTCGAAGAGGTGCCAGGCCTCGTCGAGGCGTCCCTCTCGCCCATGGACGTGGGCCATGGCCAGGTAGCCGAGACGCTTGAGTCGGGCGCTCTTCTCCGGGTCGTCCAGAGCGGTGCTGTTGGCCAGGTATTGAATGGCCGATGCGTCCATCAACGCCAAGGTCTCGGCGTTGTTCGGCTCGCGGAGCAGCTGTCGAATCAGCTGCGTGGCGATCTCCTCTGAGTTCGGAAACTGTTTGCGGCCCCACTGGAGAAGCTTGGCTCCCGCGTGGCTCCGACCCTGGTCGGACAAGGCGTTGGAGGCGCCGACGACGAAGCGAGGAGAACGACGCACGAAGCTCAGGAGGAACTCGGGTCGGTCCTGGGACCGCTGGGCGACCAGGGTCATGGCTTGTCGGAACCCTCCATAGCCGGTCGCGGCG
>MDTA01032645.1_pt1 | contig 11987 bp, 7 predicted proteins | sample 811151 | NCBI WGS metagenome assembly MDTA01 (sample SAMN05326648, study PRJNA326480) | marine metagenome | isolation source: seawater | place: Indian Ocean: South | collected 2010 | reverse complement strand
CTTTCTTATCTTCAACTTCAACGGCGGCAACCTTCTTATCTTCAACTTCAACGGCGGCAACCTTCTTATCTTCAACTGGCGTAAATGATTCTACGTGATTTCCTACAACCTTGCCTTGTTCATCCACCATATCAACGCCCTCTTCGGTTTTCAATTCTGGATTAACATCATAAATCTTATCATTGAATGGTTTTTCATCCTTAACGTTTTTCAAATAGGCCCACTCATCTAATGGAACCATCCCCTTCCCTGGGCGTTTTCCATTTTGAACCCACGTGGTGCGACCACTCTTATTGCTCTTCAAATATTTGCGATAAAGTTTAATTCCAACAGGAATTTCTTCATCCAATTCCTCATCAGTATCTTCAACCGCAATTTTAGCAGCCATAATACTGCTCTTCTTCACTGGCGCTTTATAATTAGGGCTGAATCCCCTCTCCTTTTTATCCCATTTATCAGTCAGCGATTCAAATACCAATGTAGCTTCAGGCGTCCAATTGTTTGGATTATGCCTATACACCATAGGGTCCGAACCATCTTTTTTACGGGCGATTCTCAATGCTTTACCATTGATCCCCTTCATAGCATCAGCGGTTTTATTTTCGTTTTGGTCGGCAAATTCAACGAAAATCTTTTTAGTATAACTACCATCGATTTTAGGACCGGCATTAGCCGCTTTCTTTTCCTTAAGCTTCTGTGCTGCTAATTTCTTAGCCTTCTTTTCTTCCTTGGCCTGTGCCGCTGCTAATTTCTTAGCTTCTTTAGCCGCTGCTTTCTCATCCTTAAGCTTCTGTGCCGCTAACTTCTTTTCTTCCTTAGCCTGTGCCGCTGCTAATTTCTTTTCTTCCTTAGCCTGTGCCGCTGCTAATTTCTTAGCTTCTTTAGCGTCCGCTTTCTCCTGCTTAATGCGCAACTTTTCGGCCTTTTGTTCATCAGACATAACTTTCTTCTTAGATTTAACAGGAGTAGCTTTTAATAAAGCTATTTCCTCGCTATTCATAGCGATAGCGCGGTCCAATGAACCCACTTTATCCAAGAACTCCTTGACGAGCATAATTTCTTGTTGAGACAATGTTATTTGAGAACTCATGTTTTTTGTAATTTGTGTGTTTTGGTTTTGTGTAGTATTAGTTACTTGCATTTAGTTATATGATTCAATATACATGTAAATTTTTCTTTCAATTTTTCATGATTTCTCAAGGTCATTTCTCAAGGTACCTTGAAATATTTTTCACATGTATTAATATATGAATGATGATTTTATAAATAGACATTCCTCAAAAATAGGTTTTTTATTTGTATCATTTATAGTAATAGCCAGTGGTTATGTTACACAAGTTTTACCATGTCAAACACAAAATTATTTACAACATAGTGTTATGGGAAAACATTTAATAGGTTGGTTAATATGCTTTTTATTTATAATGTTAGAAGGAGGGTGGTCTTTCAATATGACTACACAAAATAAAGCAGATGTAGATTGGTCTAATGGTAATGTTTTAGATACGTTGGTGTTTGGATTAGGGTTATATTTAATTTTCTTATTCACAGCCAAAATGGAACTCGTAACAAACTCAATATTAATGCTATTATTATTTTTCGTGTATGCTACAAATACACAAAGATTATATTGGCATAATCGCGAATTAATTACTGATGATGAAAATAAACGATTAATTGATATAACAAAATACACTCTTATTGCATCTATTATTGTATTTTTATATGGTATTACAAGGTACGTGATTCGTCAAAAAAAACAATACGGTAAGCATTTTAGCATATTAACATTTATTTCCGGCAGTGAAAAATGCCATTCATTGAAATAAATACTTAATTATATATTATCATTTAATAATATATAATGCAAAATATAGAAAGAAGAACAATTGACCACGAATTTGGGAAAGTAAATAAAAAACAACTTGATTTCGCAACTATACACGCAAAGATTACTTTAGAACAGGAATTGGCACAACTTTCGCCCATAGAACGTTATTATGACTTGTTAAAAAGATGGGAAAAAGCCATAGAAGCATCTAATCATTACGATAGCGAACACAATATGCAAGTTCAAATGGCTATAGCAGAAGAATTACAAAAAACGGACCCCAAAGACTTTACACACAAAAATTGGACGGAGTTTTACAAAAAATTATATTATGAAAAGGAAAAAGAACAAAAAGACAAAGGATGCGATTACTTAGCAAACGAAGAAGAAGAAAAAGAACTGCTCAGGGCTATACAGAAGGGTACTAATATAGACTTAGAACAACTTAACGCCATTCAAAGAGCCAGAAGAGAAATAAACATTAAAAAACCTGAAGGTGAAGAGCATTGTAAAAACCTGATTGAAAAATGGGAAGAGGAACGACGACATCCAAAAAGAAGAAGTTATGCTGACTTTGGAGGAGAAGGTGAGGACTTAGAAGAACTAGAAGAAGAACAACTGGAAAGTGCAAGACGAGGATTTGGTGGAGTGGATGAATCTAAAGGAGATGCTGAAAGAAGATGCGATAAAGAAAATATAGCATATAACAATAATAAACGTTTATATTATCTCAAAATGAATATGGGTGAAGAAGAATATAATAAATTAACCAAACAACAAAAAAAGGAAAAACTCGCAGAATTGAAAAATACTGTTAAAAAAATGTTAGAAGATGGGTTAACACAAAAACAACAAGAAAAAAAATTGGAAGAACTTGGATGGAAATTAAAATTAACCGATAAAATACCATTTAAAAAAAATTTTGAACGCATATATAAGGAAAAACCTTCTCTTGAAGATTTTAAAAAGGCGAATGACGTTATTGCTGAAAAATGTCCTAATATTTTTGAACTAAGTAATTTTATCCCCGAGGACCCATCTGAAATGGGTGGTCATCCCGGCGCCTTTATTAATATATATATGCCGAAGAATCCAGATACCGGAGAGGAATGTCAAATTTGGGGAGGCAAAAAATGGGTTAAAGATTCAAGAACCGAATACAATTTTTATGAATATCTTTATAAAAACCAGGACATTGATATATTTAAAATTTTTAAAAAATATATACCCTTATTTAAAGATGAAATGGGTAAGTGCCTTCCTTATCAACCAAATAGCACAGCAAAAGCTAAGAAAAAAATGCATTATTATATACCTATGAATAATTTACATAATTCTGTTCGTCTCGGAACCGAAGAAGTTAATAATTTAGATATGAAATTAGGTTTTAGAACGAGTTTTGTTCATGAAAAAGGTTTTGATGGAAACCTTGGTGGTATAAAAAGAGATCAAGAACAATCTATTTCGTCAAAAATAGGATTTCGCCTTGAAGGTTCTAATTTAAAAAATAGAATTAATGAAATAAGTCACACCGAACCATTAGAATCGGGATGGATGCCAACATCTGTGAAAGGTGAAGTAGGAAAACTTGCCTTTAAAATAAAACCAGTTATAAGTAAAAAAGATAAAACGCCTGAAGAATTAGCAAAGATGGAAGAAGAAGAAAGATTAGACGAATTGTCAAAAAATCACGACGCGTATTCTTGGCGAAATTTGAAGAAGGCTAAAAAAAAATTAAAATTGGACCAATATCAATTGTATATTCTCAACCCAGGATTTATTTATGATACATTTTTCTACAATACACCAGACAAATATATTGACGAATTTGAAATAAAATTAATTGAGTTTGAAAACGATTTCATTAAAAAAAACTTCGAAGTTTTTGAAACAGAAAATTCTCCTGCCCTTGCGTTCGTAGGATGTAGTGTTTTTATTGTAAGTGGGAGTCTTGGTATAGATTTTAAATTTATGGACTTTGCTCATCCGTACGTTTTATCTTGGAAAACAAAAAACGGTGTAAAAGAACTAAGTGAAAATGGTGAGGTATGTTGTCCTACAATTATGTCCACTGGCGAACCACTTGAAAACGCAAATTCATTTAATAATCAATTGGGTTTTAAAGATAATTATAGTAACCAATGGCCATTTAAAGACGACCCCGATGATGAAAAACATAAAAAAGATATATCATTTGATGAATGGTCACATGTTTTTCAAAATTGGATGGCTTCTCTAATATCTTTCGTATATTCATTCCGGTTATGGAAAAATAGTAGAAGCAATTACAAAACACCAGATAGAAAAAAAAAGAACGATCAAGAACTTTTTAAATCTTATAGAGAATATAACAAATATTTTGATGAAAAAGATACAAGAGATATAAAAGAAGAAAGAAGAAAAAAAGACCCATATTTTTGGACACAAGACAAAAAAATACCAACATGGCACCATTTAAAAAATAAATCTCAATCCAATCTAATGAATATACTATTATTAAAATAATTTTAAATATAAAATAAAATTATTTTCTGCCCTTTTTCTTTGTACGTCTTCTTTTTGATTTCTTTTTTGGTTCATAATGTGGATATGATAATGTTATCTCTTCACCCGCTTTTATATCTCTCTTAGCTATTAATCTTCTCCTTTTCAAATAACTATTCTCTTTCGGCGTAGCATCATTAACAAACGTAACTAAATTCCTATTTTTTTTCATATTGATAATCTTTCCCACTCTTTTTAACGAATAAGTATATCTAAAATCCTCTCCATATTTCTTTTTAAATGTATCCCATTTCATTACATGTTTCTTTTTATGATTATATGGAGCTATTGTTCTGCCTTTTTTTATATCCTTCTTGGTAAATAATCCAACACCATGTATTTTTGATTTTTTTATTTCTAAATCATAATCGGCTGGATTATCGAACAATGTTACTCCTTTGATTCTAACCTTTCTTGTTTTTCTACCCATTTATATTACATACATATTATCTTTTTCTACGCGTTCTCTTCTTTTTCTTTCCCCATTTCTTTATTCTTTGCTTACTACATTTACTTAGTCTTATTCCTTTCATTCTTGCTAATTTTTTTGTTACTCGTATTAATTTCCTTGTTGCTTTTTTGTTTGGGGCGGATAAACATATTATTTTCTTTTTCATACGTTTTTTACAGTTTCTTTTCTTTCTTTTTCTCGTTCTCTTTCTTTTCTTTTTCCTCTTTCTACGTGTTCTCTTCTTTCTCTTCTTCTTTCCTCCTTGCATTAAAAAAAACTTATTGGCCTTATCAATAAATACTTTTTTTTTTGGATTTGTATTTCCAGCCATCGTTCCTTTGAAACCGTCCCCTTCTTTCATTACAAATGTTTTATAATGTTTATCAAATGTTTCAACAAATATACCTTCATCCAACGCACCATACATACTCTTTATTTTATCCCTAACTATAGCCATCCAATCTGCTTTAGGAAGAGGCTCATGATCGTTAGCCCTTAACATCGCCACCCTTAACATTTCTTGTCTAACACCTTCTTTAAATATTGGTTTAACATACGTAGCACTTTTTAAATAATTGTACGCTCTATTCGGGTCCTGCCACTTGTGATATACCAAAGGGTCATTTCCTTCCTGTGGTTTTGGACCCCTTTGTTGTTTTGCATAAAGAACGCTTACTAAATTATCCGTTACTCCAGCGGCCATTCTTCCCCCTGTATTATCAGTGTTTTCCATCGAATTATCTCGCCATAACATGTGTCCTACTGGGTATCTGTGTTTAATTTTGTCTAAAAATCCATGAACAGGACTCATAAAATCGTAATTAAACCAACTACCCGATCCAGCAAACTTCCCTTGTTCATATGATACTGAGTCATCTACAACAGATTTCTTTTTTAAATCCTCACCTTCCCATTCGGGTTGCCCGGGATCTCCATAATAAACTTTTGCTATTCCTTCCACCGTATCACCAGCATTAAACATAACATAATATAAAAGTTTTAATATAATTGGAACTTCTTTCTTTTCATCAGGGGTTAAACCCGGTTCACGCATTTTTCCCAATTGTATATCAACTTTTTGATCCACATATTCTATTATTTCGCCCAATACCCCTCCATCATTATCGTCTTGTGGCAACCAATCTCTTTCTATTTTTGAATAAAAACCTTCTCTATTATCTAATTTTACCCCATCCTCTTGAGACATTATTTTCATTAATTCTATTAATTCATCATTTTTAAATAAATTATATACTGCTCCTCCTTTATCGCCTTCAATCTTCACGTGATTAAACGCATAATCGTCTGGAATATTATGATGACTGTGGTTTGGTCGCACATTTTGCAAAAACCCGTTTATATCTAAATACATTTGTTTCCTTTCATCAGGGTCCATACAATCATATGTTTGGTCAAACGTCCTATAATCATCAGGGTTTATATCTTCAACAGTATCATATTTTGGTAATGCTTTTTGTTTTTCTACCCATTCTTTCCTAAGCGCTTTTCCTTTATTAAATACTAAACACCGACGTGCTATATTTAACATATATATAAATTGAAACCCAGGAGAACTGTTTAATCTTTTATATCTTATTTCTTTGCCAACTTTTTCTGTTTCATCTTTAGCTTCCTTCAATTTCTCCAATTTTCTTTTTTTTTTTTCAATTAATCCTCTATCAGGCAAAGGGTATCGCAACATAATAGCTTTTCGTTTGTCTTCTAATTCCTTATATTCTTTTGAACTTCTATCTCCCTCAAACAAGCTAATTTTTTTATCTATATCTACCATTGCATCTGTATGCTGTTGGTATTTTCCCTCTAGTTGTTCTATTTGTTCTAGGGTTTCTTTTTCAATTGTATTTTTCATATAGTCTGCCGCCGCTTCGGCGAGATTTTTCTCCGGAAAAGTTTTATGTAAAGTTTTTTTACCCTCAACTCCGTTTATTGGCGAACAAGTAATTGGAAAAAATTCCCAATGTTGGCAATTTTTGTTCCATTCCTTGTCGTCCTGTACTTTGTTACAAGCCTCTACAATTATTCTTGTTATTACATCAGACATTTTTTCGCTTGGTAAATCTTGATTTTTTACCTTACCCACATTGAACACTTCATCGTGAAGCTTTTTTAAATCGTTTTTTCTTTTTTTAATACTCTTCTGGCTTTCCCTTTCTTCTCCTTGTTCTTCTTCACTTTCAGATTCTTCTTCACTTTCAGATTCTTCTTCACTTTCAGATTCTTCTTCACTTTCAGATTCTTCTTCGCCCCCAGATTCTTCTTCTTCACTTTTTTTATAGAATTCCTTAGGAAACTTTCTTTCAAATTGAACATATTCATTCTCCGTGCCGGTATATCGCATCATCCATAACCCGAAATCTGTAGATACGGATTGTGTATATTTGCTTTCATATTCTGTAGACAATAATTCATTTGTAAATACATTTTCACTAACGTATTTTTTTTTCTCAACCTCACACAAAGCATTGTATTCATCGTCATCATATAATGCTAAATGCAAATCCGTCAATAATTCTCCTGGGCCCCACAACTCGCCAGTATTGCTTCCATGACCACCAACCGTATTCGGTTTGTGAGGTCTATTCTTTCCCAACCCGGACCTGGTAGTATAGGGAAGCCCATACAAATCGTACCAATAGGGATGTTCGAATATTCCCCTGAAATTGTCATCTATATCCTCATTGGACACTATTGAAGCACCCGGAGATGTCCATCTAAAATTTTTTATACTTGTTATTCTTCTTCCTTGCTTACAGTTGTTAGCTAATTCTTCATTTATATGATCAAATAAATCTTTCATGCGAATAAAATCGTCTTGTACAGGTTTACCTTTTGATTCTTTTCTATAATAATATCCATCTGTCCCACCTCCGTGTATTGTCCAATTAACAGCTATTCTACTTTTTGGTTCTTGTGCCAGTGACGCCATATAAATTATATACAGAATATAATAATTTATATTAAATTCAAGGTACAAACTAGATTGAAAAATTGAATGATTTTTTCATTTGTCTAAATTGTAATCACCAATTTCCAGTTAATACAAATAACATTAAACTACCACTACAAAACAAACATGTTCATGATGCAGCCACATCGTCGCTCAAATAGGCGTCCAAGGACCAAGAAGAATACGGATAATGATACCAAAGGCTTCATTGCGGCTTATATTAAAGCCAATCGCACCGAGTCCATGCCCGGGAAACTATGGAGAGAATCTCAGGAGAAAAAGGAAGACGATAGCGACGAACTTCCAAACGTCGATGGATTTAATTACGATAAGGAGATGTATATGGCGAACGATAGATACGCCTCCATGATAAACGATGAACTCGCCGAATTTATAAAAGAAAAAACATGGAACGACGCCCAGGAAAGATATGCGAATGACGAGGCCGAACACAAAAAGAAGTTCGACGAATCCAAAAACGACAATTAGATTAAATATATTGGAGGGAAGAATAGTGAGTTAGACTCATATTTTTTAATTGTTTCCAAACGATTTTAATCTTCTTATCGGCGTCTGTGTATTTTTTGCAAAATCTATGCTTGTTACACTTCCGTGTCTTAATACATGTTTCAACTGTTCTCTACATACTTTCTTATCTTTTGCATTATTCTCAGAATCTTTATTTTTATATTCTTCTATCAAAGCTTTCACGTTATCGTATTGTTCTATCTTATGTTGCGGGTCTTCCCACGGTTCATATTTTTCAAATGGATCCATTATATATTTTATAAATTTATTAGCATCTATAACATCTTTGGTAGCAGGCATACAACAATCACTAAAACATTTTCTTCTATTTATTTCTGCTATTCGTATCTCTTCTTGAAATATTTGATCTATTACTGAAAATCCGGATTTCAATAACAATATTGTCGTCAAGGCTGCCGCTTTTGCTTCATAATTTTCATGCACTAATCGTTTCTTATTTTTGTATCCGGCTTCACTTAATTCTTCATCTAACATCTCTCTTTTTAAATGAATTATTCTATTTGTTATGTCCCTTAATTTTGTCGTATAATCTCTTTGACAATTTGTTATTTTTTTAATTATTGAAAATACATTCAAATTGTATATATTGGGATATAAATATCTAATTTTTCTTGGAATAACAAACTGATTTGTTGCCTTTATCTCTTTAATTTTCATTTCTATATCTGTTATCCTCTCTTTTATTTTATCCATTTCTTCTTCACTTTCTTCATTTACTCCAAACAATAAAAAATATCCCGATGCAAATTCACAACTCGATTGCAATTTATCATATTGGTGTGCTGCTGTTTTATGAGCTTCTGCTTGAGCATCCAATTTCCAATAATTAACACAAGCTAACAAAAAAGATATAAAAGCATTTAATCCAGACATAGCTATTGGTCCCCAACTATAATAATCTACACCATACGTCGCTACTGCCGCCAATGACGATAAAAATATTGCGGGTAACATCAACCTATTCAAATTCTTATCACATTCATGTTTTGCTTCCATATATATTAACTTCTGTCCTCGTATATAACTTGCTAATATATCCATCGCCGACGAATAATACTCTTCGGGCGTATTATACAATTTATTTAAACTTCTTTCCACTCTATCATATGTGACTTTACCATACGCATCTCCTGTTGATGTTATATTATCTACCGAATCAAAATCCATCATATCCAAAGAATTTATCACATTTAATTTCACATTAAATATAGCATCTTCTATTGTTAATGGTATCTTCTTTCCTCCTGCTATTTTTTTATTTGATATTTTATTCGCCATATTACCAAAAATAAACTCCATTTGTTTGGCTACCTCTTCTTTGTTTATGGATTCACCCGTTTCCGATTTCCTCTTTATCATTAATTTAATTCCCTGTGGTGCTTTCCCTTCCTCCATATTTTCCATTTCTGTTCCTGATATATCTAAAGCATCAGTCATATAACATATATAATTATTTTTTTTATTTGCCTTCTATGAATTTTTGCTCTTTCTTTGTTATTTTAAATTTCTTATATACCTTATCATAATCATCACAATAAGGAAAACACTGCAATATTCTTATATTATTGAAATTACCATACCTACATATATCATTCACAAACTTATATAACGGGTGACTCAACGCTTTATTTATTTTACGCGCTTCCTTCTCATCTTCACATCTAATAAATGCTATTGATTGCGTCATTCCACAATCATTATCCACAAATGTTCCATAATAAGATGTTGTTGAAATAAAAACCTTCCATCCCTCTTGATATTTATGTTTCTTTGAACTCCAAACAACTTGTTTCGGCGTATGTATCAATCTATATATATGTTCCTCATCTTTTTCTTTTGTTATGAACTGTCTTTTTGTATACTTGTGTAAATAACTCGTTGTTTCCACTTCAAATTTTTTTAATGCTTTATTGTCCAATGTTTTTTTCAATATATTCTGTATCATTTTATTATAATACAACGGTATATATCTTCGTTCTTCGCTCTTAACGCTACTATTATATATTTCTCCCTTCCATTTACCTTCCACAGTAATATCTTTATATGCCGGCGTATTATCTATCAAATACCAAACAAATGAAGACCCCACCTTCGGAAAATATTTTTTTGCCGTATGAATATTAATATGCAGTATCTGTAAGTTCGTCAATTTAATTATTAACGTATTTCTATCCGCATAAGACATCCAATTATCGGGTGTAATATATAATAAATAACCCTTTTCATTTAATAATTCTAAGGATTTATTTATAAATAAACCTATCAAATTATGATTCTTTGCTGTTCTTTTCCCATTCGCATCCAACTTAGCGTATGGTGGATTGGCAACTATCAAATTAAATTTAATATCCGTTTCAAATTTTAAGAAATCCTCCATATATACATTCAATTCACCGTAATCGAATATTTTCTTCAATACATCTATTCTATCGGTATTCAAATCATTGAAATGTAAAATATCTTTCAAAATAGTATCTTTACTATGATATTTTAATAATTTATGATATATTACAAATGGAAAGTTACCACAACCGCAACATGGGTCTAATATTTTTAAATTCTTTCTCTTCCAAAAATCTTCTGGTATTTTATTCACCATCTCTTCAACGCAATATATCGGCGTTGGTTCATCATTTGATGTTTTTACTAATTTTTTATCTTTATTTAAATCCTTATCATAATATTCTTTTACTTCGTCATAATCGTGCGATATCGTTATATTCATATTGATTGAAATGATATGTAACATTTAAATCAATTTTATTCTTCCTTTAAATCAGCTATAGCATCTTTTATCATTATATTTTGTGATATTTTCTTCTTTACTTCTTTCACGTTCTTATCCATTTTGTTCTTATCTCCACAACCATACATTATCTTCTCCATAAATTTCGTATATTTTGTTTGTAATCTCTCATCGTCCATAAAATTTGGGTGTTTGTCTTCCCATTCCTTCAAAGCTTGTAGCTGTTTTATTTGTATCTTTCTAACAGATTGTTCCATCTCCTTATCACCCGACTTCTGTTTCCATTCTTCACCCTCTTTAATATAAAAATGTTGCCTTCTTTGGTCACTACAATGTATAGGTCTTTCTGTCGGGGCCAAATCTTTTAATTGTTTCGTAATTATATTCGTCAAACCATCGGCACTTGACGTTCTATCTTGATACATAATATCCTCCAATTGAACCTTTATTTGATCTACAAAATCCGTTAGATTCATCGCATTCTTACAATGTTCATTCAAATATAAATTAATGGATATGTTGTTTGTATTGAAAGTATTATTATCAAAATTTTGTGTATTATTATTTGTTGTATTTCCCTTGGTTTTCAAAATATCTATAATTTCATCTTTATGTTTCAATTTTTCTTCCAATATTTGTATTTTCAAATCTTTGATTTCAAGGTCTTTTTCCAAATCTTCTTCCAGATTTTCTCCGTGATTTTTTTTAACATTTTTAACACTTTGCGATTTTTTGGTGATTTTCCTATACTTTTCAACAAGCGTTCCATCATTCTTTTTACAATTTTTCATATGACGTGATATTGCCGACTGGTGATTATATGACTTATCGCAATAATTACACACAAATTCAACAGTTTGAGATTTTTTGGTGATTTTTTGGTGATTTTGGTGATTTT
>MDTA01058769.1_pt1 | contig 11989 bp, 10 predicted proteins | sample 811151 | NCBI WGS metagenome assembly MDTA01 (sample SAMN05326648, study PRJNA326480) | marine metagenome | isolation source: seawater | place: Indian Ocean: South | collected 2010 | reverse complement strand
GTGCGCACTTGTAACAGCATGTAAGTCACCAGTGAAGTGTAGGTTGATATCTTCCATAGGCAGAACTTGGGATAAACCTCCTCCAGCAGCACCTCCCTTAATTCCAAAAACAGGACCCATCGATGGTTCACGAATAACGCATGTAGCTCGCTTTCCAATTTGATTTAGGGCTTGAGTTAGACCGATTGTTGTGACCGTTTTACCTTCACCAAAAGGAGTGGGGTTTACACTGGTAACCAAAATTAGCGATCCTTGAGGTTTTGATAACCTACCTTTGAGCGCATCCCACTTAATCTTCGCTTTACCGCTGCCCATTGGCATGATTTCATTTTCACCGATTCCAAGTTTCCATGCTATTGCTGTAATGTCTTCCATTTCAGCTTCTCTGGCAATCTCTAGGTCACTCTGCATGCGGCCATCCTAGATTGGGGGGTTATAGAAACCACGGTCCCTATAGGGACCGATTAGATGGATTTCATTCCTCTTTCATACTTCCCAAGTAGTCTGGTAGGTCAACTCCCGCCATCTTAGCAACATCGTGCACAGGTGGTAGAGAGTGGATTAAGCTGGATACGAAGTTAGCAGTAGAGCCTTCTCCATTTCCAGAGCCAGCGGAATCCCAAACTGTAATCTTGTCAATCTTCAAGTTAGAAATTGCTTCTACTTGTCTTGCAACTATCTCCTCGATCTTCTCAACCATCAGCAATGTTGCAGCAGCCTTAGCATCCCCACCAGCGCTAGCAACTAGGCTAGAATAACCGGCCGCCTTTGCTTCTAGAACAGCTTGCACACCTTCCGCTTCAGCACGGTATTTTGCAAGCACAGCATCTGCTTCACCACTTGCGACACGGCGTTGGCGTTCAGCTTCAGCTTCAGCAGCAATCTCGATCTGTGTCTTAGCGATTTCTTCACGGACAATTTCTTCAGCCTTCAGTCTCTCTTGCTCAAGCATATATTGAGCCTTCTGGACTTCCATCTCAGCAGTTCTGCGAGCAACTTCTGCTCTCTGCATTGCTTCGGCTTCTTTTTCTGCCAGGTTTGCGTTGTATTCTGCAATATTTGCTTTGGAGGTGTTTTCTCCTCCAATTGCATCCGCTTCGAGAATAGCAACTTCTTTTCTTCTGTCTGCATCAGCAGCCTTCTTTCCTTTCTCAGCGTTTGCCTCATTTTCAGCAACTTGGATGTCTCTGTCTGCGTATGCCGCTGCTTGTCCAATAGCACCATCTCTGTCAGCATCTGCAACGTCCTTCTTTGCTGCGTTTACTGCACCGGCAGCAGCCTTCTTTCCAATGCTCTCGATATATTCAGAGTCGTCTGTGATATCAGTGATGTTAACGTTGATTAGGTTAAGACCGATCTTGTTCAATTCATGTCCTACGTTATCTCTGATTTGCTCTAGGAACAAATCACGTTCTTTGTTGATCTGCTCGATAGTAAGAGAAGCAACTGTAAGCCTTAGCTGACCGAAGATAATCTCAGAAGCCATCGATTCAATTTCTGGTGGTTTGAGGTGTAGTAGACGCTCTGCAGCGTTATTCATAATCAGAGGGTCTGTGCTTATACCCACTGTGAAAGTAGATGGCACGTTAATTCTGATGTTTTGAATAGACAGTGCGTTTGTTAGAGGTATGTTGATAGTCATAGGTATCAAACTCAACTTCTTCCAGTCCTGTATTAGCGGCCAGACCAGAGTTGCACCACCATGGATACACTTCGATGCTTTTCCTCCACCTACTCGTCCATATACGACGAGGATTTCGTCAGATGCACACCGCTTGTATCTAGTTACAAGTAGTATTATTCCAAATGCAAAAATCAACCCAAAGCCTGCAATTAGCAGAAATAGCGTTACTCCAGTTTCCATATTATTCACCTTATTCTTCTGATGTTAGTTCATCACCCTCAATCAAAGGTTCCACAATCAATGTAGAACCTATTACATCGACGACTTTTATCATCTCGCCGCTAGGAATTAACTTTCTTCTATCTTTGCCTCTGGCGATTAAGGTTCGCAGTGATCCTCCAACCGCAACTTGAACTTCCCCTTCCTCGTTAGGCTTGATACGTGAGTAGACGTGACCTTTTGCACCTACTGCATCTGAATGCCTCATGGTTCCATCAGCTTGCAAATTAGAAATTCCTTGCATCATATATCGCACCATGTAAAGCGAACCACCTGCAGCAAACCCACCTGAGAGAACTGCAAGTATCTCTTGTTCAGTTGCAGTTACAACGAATAATCCAGTCAGGCCGAACATCATGATAGCAGCAGCGATTCCTTGTAAGCTAAATAGCTCAAACGCAAGCGTGCTGTCCATACTTACATCAGTATCGAACGCACTGTCAACAACACCTCCCAAGATGTCTCCCACTAGCATTAATACCATCATCAGGATGAAGAAAAGAGAGCCAAATACGGCACAGCAAATAAAAACAATTTCCATTACTGATGGGGCGGTAAAGCCCAGCAAATCAGCAAGCCAATCGAAAAGACCCATTGCGAACCCATACCTCCCTTATATTATTCCTTAATGACATTATTGTCGGCATTTTCTTTCTCTAGTCTTTGCTTCAGTTTAATTTTTTCAAAAACTGCAACCGAAGAAACAGACAATCCAGCGATTATTGCTGCAATAATTATGTTGAGACCGGCTGCGTAACCAATTAAGAAAACCCACACGGGTAGGAATGCTAGGAGGAATCTTCTCATGAATGGCCAAAAGCCTGCGAACAGTTCATCTGAACCATCATCGAGCATCTAATCATCTCAGGGTTAAACGAATGATCCGACGACCATTGTTAATACCCACAATCCAATTCCAAGCCATATTCCTTTTCCTTGCTTGGAAATTTGATCGACATGTACTTCTTTTTGTAGGTTCTTCATAGGATTGAGTAGTAAATCTCTTTGCTCGTTTCTGAAAACTACTAGTCCAAGAACGAAACAAGCAGCAGCTCCGGTTCCAAACAATGTTGTTATGGCTCCACTAACCTCGTTCATGAGTTTTAGTGATAACCAAATTTGGGTTACAGCCATCATGAACCACATAAATGAGCCTCTCTCTACCATTCCCATGGACATTCGTATCGTTCCCTATTTATTCATTTTTACCCGGTTTTGTGAAAATTTGGGTCTGTGGATAGGGTGTTTCAAGTACTCCGACCTTTACTTCTAACTCATGGCGAGGATACGTCATGGAGTGGCTGGAAAACCAATAACCCACTCTTTGTCTCCCGTCCTAACTGCACTAGTTCATGCTCATCTCTCAAGAAAAGAAGGAGTAAAACTTCCAGGATTAAAAGGCGTGGTAGTAATTCCAACAGAAGGTGTTGAAAACGCTCTTGCATGGGGTTATGCGGGTGCACTTCCTTCACCACCAGATTGGGAATATGTCAATTCACCTTTGGGTAAGTTCCGAGCGAATGCTCTATTGGACAGGGCTGTAAACGCTAGCATGGAGTATGTTGATGCAGATAGTAGACTACCAAATACAGGATTACCTAGGGTAAAATCAAAAAAACATCCATACCATGATGATGAGGTCTGGATATCCCTTACTTCACCACTCAAGCATCAATTGTCAGCAGCTGCGGTTAAATGTGTTGACAATGCTATGGAGATACGTTCAGTAAATACTCTTAGATGGGATGGTCACTCTTGGTGGGCAGCATCAACCGATGGACAGGGTATGAGAATTGTTGCCGAAGCTTTTGGCTATCCTACCAGCGGCGTGATTGGAATCACAGGTGGAGGTGGTGCAGCACGCTCGGTTGCTTCAGCATGGACACAAGGAGGTGGGCAAGTGAAACAACTTGGTGGTAAGAGAGCATTGGATGAGGATGGGCCATGGTCATTGTGTGAAGATTCACATGATTTCACAGTCGACTTTGATAGCGATGAAGGAGACATTTCTGTTCGGTATAAGCAAATGGAAGGAGATTTTGATTCTAGAATTGAATACCTATCCACTACGCCAGACGGAAGATGGTTTTTGTGTGCACAACACCTTATGTCATGGGCTTCATTATGGGCTCCTGAATATTCTAATGAACTTCCTTCACTTTCTCTTCTCATGACAAGACTAACTGCTGTCGAGGTGCATTTGAGTTGAAAAAAGTCATTTTTGCAATAGCATTGCTGCTTTTACCAATAGTGGGGGCGGAGGATTTTCCAACACAAAACATCAATTCAGGGTTTGTTGGATGGCAATCTGATTTTACAGAAGAAATCGGAGAATACCGCATATCATATCCATCAGTTGCAAACGGTGAGAGCATAAACATGGCACAAAATGGGCCTTTTGCGATTGTGATTTTTATGGGTGATGATGGTGAGGACACAGATCAATACGAATGGCTTCAGGATGGATTGTCCAAATGGGGTTACATTGTATTGGTAGTTCAAGATGGTGTAAAATTAGAATCCATTCTGAATCAACTTTCGGTATGGAATAGTGGTGAAGAATCCTTGGTTCCCGACTCTCAAAGCATGTTCGCATTAGACCATATATCTCTTGGAGGTCATGGTACTGGGGCACATACAGCAGCAGAACTGCTCAAAACAGGTCTGTATGAAATAGACGGTCTGTTCGGCCTAGGACTGGATGGCTCTGAAACCGATTACACAGGGTCTGTAATTCTACCCCGTCCATCCTCTGCACTATTTCTCACCGGTACTACTGATGATATAGCACCAGCTAGTGAAAACGTTTACTCATATTTGCAAAATTGGCCGGGAGCATGGCAAATTATGTATCCTCTTGGTGCAAACCACGTTGGATATCAAGAGAGTGATACCTTCTTTGAGAGGCTAGTTGATGGTGACTCCACAATGGGTAGAGAAGGTCAACAAGACCACGCCTTAGCTCACATAATACCATACCTAAATTTGACACTGCGAGGAGATGATTCTGCATATCAATTTGCATTCAATAGAGAGGATAAATCTGTATCTGCTGACGATGAATCCTACATTGATGAAGATCTGGACCGTTCTCGCCTTTATTTGATGGTAGATACCAGAAGCTCATTGGAAAATGTTACTTTGAATCAAACATTTACAGTTAGTTCAAACGTCACTCTCCGCAACGGCGATATCGCCTTTGGAAACGTCTCTTGTTTGCTCCCAGATGGTGACATAATCCTTGGAGGGTTACAAAATGGCGTTGCATCATGTGACATAAATGGCACACTTCTGTCTCCGGGAATGGCTAAAATTGAATTGAGGATTTCTGATTACTCATTTTCAGATTGGACGGAAATTACAATTCAGAGAGTAGGACTTCCTTTAGAAATCTCACAGCCATTAAATGAGGTATATATCGATCAACATTCGTCGGTTGTGATATACCCCGGGGATTTTGCAACCGATCCTGACGGAGAGGAAGTTTTGTTCACGGATGCTCAGATATTTGGCGATGAGCAAAGGTTGGGTCTCAGCAATAGCCTTTCAGAACTAGAAATATCTCATGTTGCTGACCAAGAGTGGGATGGAACTGCTCAGATGAATATTACATTAGCTGCGGGGGATGATTCTGCAAATATTACAGTCAATGTAACGGTTCTTCCAATAGATGACCCAGTGTATCAGTTTGAGACAATACCTCAATTTCAGTCTGTCGAGGATGGCGATAACATAATCTTTGATTTGAATGACTATGTTACAGACCCCGAGGGTGAGTCTCTTGTATCGGTGGTAGCAAGGGACTATGTAGGTTTGAGGATTAACACCTCAATTCCTTCATCAATTCTGATAGATCCTCAATCGCATTGGAATGGAGGAGAGTTGGTTGAAATTCTTGTTTCAGATGGCAATACAACACCAATTACCGTAACAGTTCCAATCAATATCGAGCCTGTGGATGATTCGGTGGAGTTCTCCAAATCCCAAACCGATGTAGATATGCTTGAAGATTCAAATTTAGTATTAGAGCTTAGTAATTTTACCATAGACGTTGATGGTGATGATTTGGTGTATTCTTTAACCGGGGAGTCTGAGATTGTCGACACATCTCTTGATGATAGTAAATTAATCATTACTGGACTACCAAACATGAACGGCGTTAGTGAATTTATTGTTAATGTTACAGATGGTGGCAGTTATAGTGAAATGAAGATTATCATAACGACTGAATCTGTCCCCGACTTACCAACCGTATCCCTATCTATGGTTCAAGTAGATTCAAATCGGGTTTCTCTTATCTGGACAATTTCAGATTCTGATGGAGACGTCGGCCTGCTTAAATCAGTGACTCTTGATAGTGCAAATGAGGAACCACAAGTTGCACCAGTCAATCAGATATCGACAGACTGTAGTGGGCAAACCCTTCTCACATGTGCAACATATATCGAAGATGTTGACAAAGGGGTTTACACCCTAGAAGTGAAAGTTTGGGATTCCAATGCCCAAGTCTGGTCCAACGTTGTATCACAGCAATTGGAGATAACCGAAGCAAAGAGCACCCTAGACGATTCTGAGTCGGATACAGAAGTCAGTGACTGGATTCTACCTATTGGACTGGCATTAGTTGCAATTCTTCTAATCGTATACTTATTACAATCTAGAAGAAAGTGATTATAGTGGAATGTTTCCATGTTTCTTAGGTGGAGACCATTCTCTTTTAGAATACAAAATCCTCAATGCTCTAATCAGTCGTAGTCGACTTTCCTCTGGTTCAATCACATCATCTAGCCAGCCGTTTCTCGCAGCAACATACGGGTCTCCGAATTTGGATTTGTATTCGTCGACAAGTTTGTTTCTAGTGTCTTCTTTCTTGTCATCTTCAGCAGCTGCAATCTCTCTTCTATGGATGATGTTTACAGCACCCTCTGCACCCATAACCGCAAGTTCTGCAGTCGGCCATGCTATGTTGTAATCCGATTGAAGATGTTTGCAACTCATGGCGAGATACGCTCCTCCGTATGCTTTTCTTGTCACTAATGTTAACTTAGGAACTGTGGCTTCTGCATAGGCAAATAGCAACTTTGCACCATGACGAATAATTCCGCCCCATTCTTGCACAACACCGGGCAAAAATCCAGGGACATCCTCAAAGGTTACGAGCGGGATATTGAATGCATCACACGTTCTAATGAACCTAGCAGCTTTGATAGAAGCATCAATATCGAGGCAACCTGCCAACACCTTTGGCTGATTGCCGACGATCCCAACAGTTTTACCATCTAATCTTGCAAAACCAATAAGGATATTTTCTGCATAGGAATCAAATAATTCCATGAATATGTTATCATCAACAATTTCTTCGATTACTCGAACCATATCATATGGCTTGTTTGGATTATCTGGCACCAACGTCGCTAATTCTGGGTTCAGACGATTTACATCGTCACCAGTCGGCTCTATTGGTGGGTTAGACTCGTTGTTATCTGGCAGGTATGAAAGTATATCAGCGGCTAATGCACATGCTTCTTCCTCATCATCTGCAACAAGGCAAGCAACTCCTGAACGGCTTGCATGCAGCTCAGCACCACCTAGACCAGCAGCATCCACCTCACCACTAATACATTCGGGAGTTTCGAGAGGAGATGACATAAACAATTGTCCATGATCACTACCAAGTATTGTGAAATCTGCCAGTCCTGCACCGAGCGCAGATACTCCAACTACTGGACCAAGAACAAGGGATATCATTGGGATTCTTCCAGAGCACTGGACTAATCTGTCCAACAATTCTCCAGTTCCTCCCAAAGCTGCAATTCCATCTTGGGCACGCTGACCTCCTCCGTCCCATATTCCAACAATAGGAACCTTTGAGCGCTCAGCCATCTCGACAACCTTCGAAATTTTCTTTGCATGCATTTCTCCCATGGAACCTCCGTGAACTGAGAAATCTTGAGCAAAGCAGTATATTCTTCGCCCATTTATAGTCCCGTGACCACATACAACTCCATCACCCAATGTCTCGTGCATGAACATGTCATAATCAGTTGTTCTGTGTGTAAGGAATGTGTCTAGTTCGACAAATGAATTCTCATCTAATAGTAATCTTATTCGATCTCTAGCAGTTCCTCTACCAGAGATTCGAATGCTTTCCTGTCGCTTGATTCCTCCACCCATAAGCGCAAGTTCACGCCTATATCTCAAATCCTCGAGTGAATCACTCGAATCTTTCGACATATCTAACTCCAGACCGTTTCGGTTATTCATTAAAGCGGTCATTTCATTAGTGTGGAGATATTTTCTCCGCACAGATTTTGAGATAGGACGGTTAGATCCTTATCGTTTGAAAGTGCCCAGTGAATCTTGACCATCAACGCCTCTGGTGATGATGTTGAACCATGTCCTAATACACCCATTTCTTGTTGCTGTCTTCCTTTGGAATATACGTTCATATCAACGGGGCCGTTTATGCATTGGTTTGCAACGATTACTGGAATTTTAGTCTCAGTCAGAAACTTAGCAATTTCGTCGTTCTCCGGAGCATCTCCCATCGGGTTTTCAATTGGTAGATGTCCTAATCCCGTTCCGTGAATCACGATAGCAGAATAACCCGAATCTTCTGCTGCTTTCAGCAAATCAGCATGTAGGTGTGGGCCAGAAATAAACTGAGCAATTCTCACAGATGGGTCATATTTCGTTGGAGTTGAAACATCTCTAATCTGGTCTCCAATTGTCGTGGTATGAGACAATCCATCTTTTGTAATACGAATCTCACCTAATACCTCAGCATTGATAGTCTTGAATGCATCTCTCCTAGTAGAGTGCATTTTTCGGACACTCAGACCTGGTGAGACAGCACAGATACCATCGCCAGAACTGGCATGCATTACTGTGACAGCGGCGTCTGTCTCCCCCGTAACAGCAGGGCCTCTTGCAGCCCAGTAAACCGCAGATAGCAGATTTTCACTCGCATCAGACGATGCTCTATCAGATGATCTCTGGGAACCGGTGAAGACTATCCTGCCCGCAGGCCTAGCACCTTCTCCAGCAAATGCAAATGCAAGTGCAGCAGCACTGATGTGTAGCGTGTCAGTTCCGTGAGTGATAACTACACCAACCGAGCCAGAATCAAAGGCAGCTACACAAGCATCAATCATAGCGTTCCAATGTTGGGGTCTAATATCATCAGACCACATGTTTCCAATTTTTACTGAATCAATATTTGCAATATCCAAAATTTCTGGCACGCTAGCAAGCAGTTCTTCAGGCTCGAATCTTGCAATTACAGCACCAGTATTGTAATCCACTTTGGATGCAATTGTGCCACCGGTATGGATGATTGTTACTTTTGGTAAACTGGTATTTTGTTCAATGGCTGAGGCTGAGGCCGAGTTAGTAGTCTTTTGTTCTTCGATCTCTTCGAATGAATCAATCATTTCTAATGGGTAACTCACATTGTATCCATTTTGTAATTTTAGAGTAACGTGCGCTTCAGCAGCACTTGGCAAAACCACGCCTTCATGAGACGTTTTCCCGGCAGGACCATCCACCTTTAGCATGACTCGTTTTCCAACGGGTGGGACTTCTACCATATACAAGCGTAATTCTGATGCCACTTGAATGTTGGTGATTCTTTGAAATAAATTAGCCCAATCATCAATACTTAATTGTCAAGCGACAAATACATTCTAACAAATATCGCCTCTGAACATATATCCGTGCAGTTCTATGGGCTTGTTTGGTTACGGGAAATTTTGATATTAGTTATTTTTTAGAAAAATATGAGTAGACCGATTACTATGACCAAAGGTCCAAGCAAATATGAGATAAAGAAATCTTTGTAATTGTCAAGCGAGTTTGAGTTGTCAACATTTCTAGATTCGGATTCTTCCTTCTTGAGTTTTTCTTTTCGCTCCGAGTGTCGTATCATGTATGTGCCCGTTGCAAAACAAAATATGCCATAAACCATCCAAGAGATGTATTCAGACAACATGTCAATCAATCCAATTGACTTTACCCGTATCTACATCGTAAATAGCGCCATAGACTTCAACACCCTCTTTCAACAAGGCATTGTTTTTTAGTGAATTTACATCAGATTTGAGTTTCTCTTGGGCATCATCAATCATTCTTGGGGTGAAATTAGAAAAGTCCTTTTTCGAAAGATCAGCAAGAGTATTTCGCACATCAACCAGTGGCAAACTTGCCATTGCGCACTTTGTATGTGGCATTATTACAATGCGCTCACAGTTTAGCAGATAGCTTGCGAGAACAATGTCGTTTTCAACCTCAGGATTGAGTTGACCTCCCGCATTCCTGATTACCTTTACATCTCCAATTTTCAATCCAAATATTTCATGAGGTATGATTCTGGAATCCATGCATGTTAGTATGAGAAGTCCTTTTCCGGCCTTACCAGGTGTGTCTTTTCCACTAAATGTTGAGACAAAGGTTTCATTCAAGTCTGAAAGTTCGGAAACTGTGACAGACTTTTTCATATTGTATAGCAAAAGAACCAAGCATTTTGTTATTGTTATAGAATTTAGCGTGCATTAATCAATAATCGAAGTCCTATCTAGTCGACAGACCAACACTCCATCATGATTATATCACAATTGTTTTTGGTAGGATTATGACACCTGTGAGAAGGGTCTCAATCCTGACAGCAATAATGCTACAGATGTTGATGTTTGGAGCCATAGCTTCTCCCTTAGCCGACTCTGTCAATAGCATAGGTGATGCTAATAAAATGAACCAAGATTTGGTAGCAGAAATTTCTGCGAGCAATGAAGACGAAATCTTACCTGTGATATACCAATTAAACAGCCCAGTAACAAATACTGATAGAGCATATTTTGAATCTATGGGAGCAACAATATTGGGAGATGCGCCGCTGGTTGATGGTGGATTAATTGAAGCATCAGTCTCGACAATAAGAAAAATCTCTACTTGGGATAGAGTAGAATATCTTGAATTGGATAAACCGCTGGATTTCTTCTACCTCCCTCAAGAGTGGGGTGGAACTCAAACCGATCCGGGAATAATGATGCATGAGACTACACACGTAGTTAGAGCAACAGATGCTTGGGACCGAGTAATAGTAACACCCTCTGGAGAAATTCAAAGGGATGTGGACCTATCTTTTTCGGAGTGGGATGGAGACGGAACAGCCGTTGTTGACTTAGATACAGGCGTGGACGCAGGACATCCAGACTTTGATTATCTTGAACCATGGACTGGTGAAAAGGTGATTTATTCCGCTAAATTCAATGGTGTTACATGGTCAGAAACAAGAAATTCCGATACTAGTTCAGGTCACGGAACACACGTAGGAGGCACTATCGCAGGGAACGGAGATGCATCTGGAGGAAGAAGAGCTGGCGTTGCAAAAGGAGGCCAACTAGTTGCCCTTGGAACAGGGGATGGAGCATCAATATTCGCAGCAGAACAAGGACTGGAATGGACATATGCTAACTCAGTCCCAGGACAAAATCCGCATCATGTAAGAGTGGTATCAAACTCCTGGGGAACTGATGGTGATTATGATCCAAACGGCGTTATTGCCCAGTTAACAGACATGTTAACTTTCGATAATGGAGTTGCCGTAATATTTGCCGCATCCAACTCAGGAGGCTCTGGAAGTGAATGCTCAGGAGATTTGAGAACGAATGTTTACGCTAATACTCCCTCAGCGATATCAGTCGCTGCTCTTACTCATGATGGTACTGCGGTTACCTCATTCTCCTCAAGAGGATGTATGAATCAACAACACACATGGCCAGACGTTGGCGCTCCGGGAAGAGACATATGGGCTACTGCACCGAGAGCTACTGCAATTGATGCATCTACCAGAACCCAAGGTGATCTGTATTACATGTCAATTTCTGGCACATCAATGGCTACTCCTCATGTTGGAGGTATGGCCGGATTGTTACTGGATGTTGCACCATCTCTAGGTGTGGCAGATTACCACAGGGACGACCACGATTTTGGCTCAAGTCTGGTCGGTGGAGACGGTACAGCAGCATACGGTCAGTATGAGGATTGGGATTCCGCTAATTACAGCAGGATTCACGAAGTTGAACTAAT
>MDTA01042301.1_pt1 | contig 11993 bp, 10 predicted proteins | sample 811151 | NCBI WGS metagenome assembly MDTA01 (sample SAMN05326648, study PRJNA326480) | marine metagenome | isolation source: seawater | place: Indian Ocean: South | collected 2010 | reverse complement strand
GATATTGGCGTCAAGATTGGCAACATGGCTGCATCGTTCACGAACGGGACATTTGCGCCTGTGCAGATGATCGCAACCAGACGATAGCAGCCAGGTATCTGACGCTACATCGCGTCCAACTCTTCCAACACGTCCATCCACTGCGCTTCGCACGCATCGATCGTGCCGCGCAGACTTGCCTGCTGCTGTAACAAAGCCTGCAGGTCCGACTTGTTGGCATCGTCGTAGATTTCCGGCGCTGCCAGTTTCGACTCGACATCGTTGAGCTGCTCGCCCAGTTGTCCGATCTTGCGTTCCAGTTTGTCTGCCTGTGCCTGCAACGGCTGCTTGCGTTTGCGTGCTTCGGCTTCCGCCTGCTTACGCGCTTTGCGCGCGGCGGCGGTTTCTCCGCTCCCGTTTGACTTGACCTTCGGTGTGGCTGCGGTTGCCGATTCCTCCACAACGCGATCGGTATTCAGCAGCCAGTTGCGATAGTCATCCAGGTCGCCGCGAAAGTCGCGGACTTCGCCGTCGTGGACCAACCACAATTCATCGGTGGTAGCGTCCAGAAGGTGCCGATCGTGCGACACGGTGACAAGCGCGCCAGCGTATGCTTGCAGTGCACTGGTCAACGCGTCGCGCATGTCGAGGTCGAGATGGTTGGTGGGCTCGTCCAACAGCAGCATATTGGGTGCTGACCACAAGATGGTTGCCAGCACCAGGCGTGCTTTTTCCCCACCCGAGAAGTTGGCGCACGGTGCGTCCGCCATCTCGCCTGGAAAACCGAAGCCACCCAGATAGTCGCGCAGTTGCTGCGCGTGCTCGTTCGGTGCTACGCGGCGCATATGTGTCAGCGGTCCTTCGCGCGGATCCAGCTGCTCGAGTTGATGCTGGGCAAAATATCCAACGCTCAAACCCCTGGACGTCTCGCGTACACCGTCCATCGGCGATATCTCGCTGGCGATGAGTTTGATCAGCGTAGACTTGCCGGCGCCGTTGTGGCCCACCAGCCCTACGCGCGCACCGGGTACCAGATTGGCGCGTACTTTGTCTATCACGACACGCCCGTCATACCCGGCCGCCACGTCTTCCAATCGCAAGAGCGGACTGGGCAGCTTGGCAGGTTCGCGTATCGAAAATCTGAATGGCCGGTCGACGTGCGCCAGTTCGATGCGCTCCATGCGCTCCAGCGTCTTCAAGCGGCTTTGTGCCTGGCGGGCCTTGGTGGCTTTGGCGCGAAACCGATCCACAAATCCCTGCAGGTGATTGATGCGCTTTTGCTGTCGCTCGTATAACGCACGGTTCTGCACCAGTGCGTCGGCGCGTTGTTGTTCAAATGCGCTGAAGTCGCCGGTGTAGAGCTGCGCGCGTGCGGATTCGATGTGCACGATGTGGCTGGTAATGCGGTCCAGAAAGTCGCGATCGTGTGAGATCACCAGCAGCGTGCCCTCGTACCCGCGCAGCCAGGATTCCAGCCACAACACAGCGTCCAGATCGAGGTGGTTGGTCGGCTCGTCCAGCAAAAGAATGTCCGAGCGCGCGATCAGCGCGCGTGCGAGGTTGAGCCGCATGCGCCAGCCGCCGGAGAAGTGGTCTGCAGGTAACGCAAGTTCTTCTTGCGTGAACCCGAGGCCCAGCAGAATCGCCGACGCACGCGCCGGCGCCGCGTAGCCATCGATGTCCTCCAGCGCGCTGTGCGCCAAGGCGATAGCATGCCCGTCATGGCGGTTTTCCGCGTCCTCGAGCCGGGCTTCTATGGCCCGCAACTCCTGGTCGCCGTCCAGCACAATTTCCAGCGCCGCGCGGGTGCCGCTGGGGGCGTGTTGCGCTACATGTGCCAGCACGAGGTCCGACGGAAACTCGAGCTCGCCGTCGTCTGGTTGCAACTCCCCCGTGAACACGGCCAGCAGACTGGATTTACCGCAACCGTTTCGGCCAACCACACCGACACGCGAGCCGCGTGTCAGCGTCATCGTTGCGTCGGCAAACAGTTCGGTACGCCCGCGTCGCAGGGCTAGTTTTCTGAGTTCGATCATATGACTTCCGAGGGGCGGACGCGGATTCTACAACTTGACACCCATGCTGGTCCGGCCTTCCACGGAAAAATTCAGCGACTCATAAAACGCAATGACGGCCTCGTTGCCCGTTCGCACCTGCAGGTTGACCTTGTCGCAACCCAGTAGGCGTAGCGCGGCAAGCGCCTCTTGCACCAGTCGGCTGGCGATCCCGCGACGTTGACAGTCAGGCAGGACGGCCACCGAGTACAGCCAGCCGCGATGCCCGTCCCAGCCGGCAATCGTGGTGCCGACAACGCGCGCATCCGCCTCTGCAACAAAAATCAGATCGTCAACGGCGAGCTTCTTGGCGAGTACCACCTCTGGCTGGTTATGAGGCTGCGAGTCCGGCAACACCGTTTCCCAGAGTGCGGCCACCTGATGCTGGTCGTCTTGCCGATACTTGCGTATTGCGATGGCGCTCACCGGTTCGCTCCACGCGCTGATACCGGCCACAAACACTCAACACGGTCGCGACGTACCCCAACAATCCAGTCGTACAGGTTGACGGTAGGATCACAATGGCCCGGGAACAAGCGCACTTTGTCTCCGAGCCCGAGTGGCGGCGAATCTGCTGTCAACGTGATGATGCCGTGTTCGTCTGACGGCCGTGTGTATGTTGCGCCTTGCCAGCACGCCTCTGGCATGCCGGAATCGAAGGCCTGTGACTTGAGGCCTGCGTCGACAACACGGCGATGTTCATCCGGCATGCTGATGACGCTGCACAACACGAACAGGCTCGGTTCAAACTCGTTGAACGGTCGATCGCCATCTACTTTGTTGCGCGTGTAGTCGGCGTCCATGAACACGTACGACCCAACCTGCAGTTCGTTGTAGACCCCGCTGGCTGCCTCCAGTTCGTGGGTGCCGGTTCCCGCGCCAGTCACGATGTCACAAGGCATGCCGTTGCGTTCCAGCAGGTCCACGGTCGCACGTGTTTTGGCACACGCTTCGGCAATCGCGGCCTCACGCTCGGCCGGTGTACGCAGATGTTGTGCGCTGCCGTGGTAAGCCTGCAGACCGGCAAACCGTAGACCGGGTGCAGCCGCAACCTGGCGTGCCAGTTCCAGCGCCGGATCGCCTGGTTCAACCCCACAGCGGTTCGCGCCAACGTTGATCTCGACCAACACATTGATGGAGGCCTGCACCGCCAACGCCGCTTCGTTGGCTTGTCTGACGTGTTCGGCGTGGTCTACACACACGCCCACCCAGGACTGGCGTGCAAGCGCTGCGACCCGTCTGAGTTTGCGTGCTCCAACAATCTGATTGGTCACCAGGACGTTATCGATGCCGGCCGCGACCATGGCTTCCGCTTCACCGACTTTCTGGCAACACAAGCCTTTTGCGCCCGCGGCGATCTGGCGTAGTCCGATGGCTGGGCACTTATGTGCCTTTGCATGTGGGCGTAATCGCACGTCCGTGTCCGCAACCTTCGCAGCCATGCGCGCCAGGTTCGCCTCCAGCGCATCCAGGTCAACCAGCAGTGCGGGGGTGTCTACGTCGTCGATGTGGACGCCAATTTCGGCGGGCGGCAGGAGAGCGGGATTCATCGTTGTTCCTCTTCGCGGGACAAGCTTCAAGCGTTGGCAGGCATAATAGTGCGCTTGGGTTTGCATAACGAGGTAGCTGGCGCATATGGGCAGCGAACAGGACAACAACAAACAAGGCACTGGCGAAGAAACCACTGGCGAAGAAACCTTCGGCTTTATTGGTCTTGGGGCAATGGGTGGCCCGATGGCAGGCAATCTGGCCGAGGGTGGGGTCCCTCTCACCGTATACGACGCCGCCGGCACACAAGGGCGCGCGCCGTCCGCCGCAAGCACTGCCGCATCCGCCGCCGACCTGGCGGCCAAAGTGGACACCATTGTCATGAGCCTGCCGGATGGTGATGTTGTGGCATCGGTTGCGGCCGAGATCATCGCCGCGCCAAATCGTCGTGCGCATACGATTGTAGACACCTCGACGATCGGCATCGCAGCTTCACAAGCCGTGCACAAAGCGCTTGCTGAGGCGGGTATCGATTTTGTGGACGCGCCCGTGTCGGGTGGCGTATCGGGTGCCCAGGCGGCCACCATCTCGCTGATGTTCTCTGGCCAGGCTGACACGCTCGAGCGTTTACGTCCCACGCTCAGCCACATGTCATCGAATGTGTTTTTTATCGGGCCAACGCCGGGTCAGGGCCAGGCCATGAAGATCGCGAATAACTTCCTGTCGGGCACGGCCATGGCAGCCACGAGTGAAGCGATAGCATTTGGCACCTCACAGGGGCTGGATATGCAGTTGATGTTGGACGTCATCAACGTATCCAGTGGGCAGAACACCGCGACGCGTGACAAGTTTCCGCAACGCGTTGTGACCGAAACGTACGACGCCGGCTTCAGAAACACCCAAATGTTGAAAGACTGCCGGCTGTATCTCGAGAGCGTGCAGGCATCGGGCACGGCGGATGAGATCGGCGCGCTCGTAACCAGCATGTGGGAACGCCATAGCGACGCGGAGCCGGATGCTGATATTGCCCGTATTTATCCGTTCATCCGGGAGCGCCGCTGATGCAACCGCGTATCGTCTTGATCCATGCGTTGAGTGAATCGGGACCCGCCATCGCAAAGGCTTTCGCTGACGGCTGGCCGGACGTGCGCCTGGTCAACCTGCTGGATGACTCGCTCAGTGTGGACCGGCGCGAAGAGGGCGAGTTGACCGAGAAGATGGTTGACCGGTTTCAGACGCTGACTGACTACGCGGTCCGTTCCGGCGCGGACGCGATTTTGTTCACCTGTTCCGCTTTCCACGAGGCGATCTACAAGGCCAGGGCAGAGCTTGAAATCCCGGTGCTGACACCGGACGAAGCCATGATGGAGCAGGCGTTGGCGCACGGCACGCGCATCACGATGATGGCGACGTTTGAACCGACGCTGGCAACCGCCACGGCCGCGATGAACAAGATTGCCGCGGATGCCGGCAAGTCCGTGGAGGTGAACGCCGTACACGTGCCGGGTGCGCTGGAGGCGTTACAAGGCGGTGATGCGGCCACGCACGATCAACGCATCGTCGATTGTGCGGCTAACCTGCCGGCGAGTGATGTCATCCTGCTGGCGCAGTTCTCGATGGCGCACACCGTGGATGCCGTTCGTGGCGCGGTCAGCTGCCCTGTCTTGACCAGTCCGGTTACATCGGTCGCAAAGTTGAAGGGTCTGCTGTCCTGACTTTCGTCTCGACGTTCATGAGGAATACGACATGCGTTGCGAAGTGGTTGCCGTTGGCACCGAGTTGTTGCTGGGTCAGATCGTTGATACCAACTCGTCGTGGATAGGCGAGCAACTGGCGCTTGCAGGCATTGATTGCCATCACCATGTGCGCGTTGGCGACAACTTCGAGCGCATAGAGACAGTCTTGCGACAAGCGCTGACCCGTGCGGATGCCGTCATCGTCTGTGGCGGCCTCGGCCCTACGCAGGACGACATTACCCGCGATGTGATCGCGCGCGTGATGGGCGTGGAGATGGAACGCCACGATGACATCGGCGAGCGTATTCGTGCGCGATTTGAAGCCCGCGGTCGGGTGATGCCGGAAAACAACTTACGGCAGGCAGACGTACCGAAAGGTGCACGCACCATCGCGCAGATGCCCGGCACGGCACCTGGCCTGGTGTGTCCGATTGGCGACAAGGTGATCTACGCCGTACCGGGTGTGCCTTACGAACTCAAGCAGATGGCGGAAGGCACCATCATCCCGGACCTGCGTGAGCGCGCGGGTTTGCCAACCGTCATCGGCTCGCGGGTATTGCGCACATGGGGCCAATCCGAATCGGGGTTGGCCGAGATGCTGGCTGACCGCATTGACGAACTGGATGCCGTGGGTAATCCGACGCTCGCGTTTCTTGCAAGCGGTATCGAAGGTCTCAAAGTTCGCATTACGGCCAAGGGCAGCGACGAGGCGTCCATGCAGGCGCTGCTGGATGATGAGGAAACAAGGTTACGCGCCATCCTCGGCGACCTCGTCTTTGCATTGGACGATGCGAACATGGAGTCGACGATTCTGGACATGCTGCGAGCACGCGGGCTGACGCTCGCCGTCGCCGAGTCGCTGACCGGTGGTTTCCTGGGGGCGCGCATCACTTCCGTCCCGGGCGCCCATGATGTCTTCCGCGGTGGCGTCGTCACATACGCCAGCGAGGTGAAGTTTGATGTGTTGGGAGTGACGCGCGGACCGGTTGTCAGTGAACAGTGCGCCCGTGAGATGGCGCTTGGCGCATGCCGGGTGTGTGGCGCCGACGTGGGTTTATCCGTAACGGGTGTTGCTGGTCCGGACGAGCAGGAAGGACACAAACCGGGCACGGTTTTTGTTGGGGTGGCGCTACAGGGGCAAGTGGAAGTGCGCCAGGTGCGCCTGCCGGGTGACCGGGAGCGGATCAGGCAGTTCTCCGTCATCAGCGTGTTGAATATGCTGCGGCTGATGTTGGACGACAAACCCGTGCGTATGTTGTGACGCGATGACCATGCAAACGGACGACAATCCCTGTGCGCTCTCGGCGCTGGTTGCGCGTCGGCTGATAGGTCTGAAACAACTGTCGCCGGTTGAACTGCTCGATGCGTGCATTGCCCGTATTGAAGCGGTGAATCCGCGATTGAACGCCTTTGTGGCTACCTGTTTCGATCGCGCCCGTGACGAGGCTAAAGTGGCAGAAGCGCAAATGATGCGCGGCACCACGCTGGCCCCCCTGCACGGATTGCCGATCGGCATCAAGGACCTGAGCCACACGGAAGGCTTGGTGACCACCTATGGTTCAACGCTGTATGCGGACCATATACCGGCCAAAGACGAGTTGGTTGTCGCCCGCGTGCGCGCGGCTGGGGCGATCGTGCTTGGTAAAACCAACACGCCCGAATTTGGCGCGGGCGGTAATACGGTTAATCGCGTCTATGGCGCGACCGTCAACCCATTCAACACGGATCTGACCTGTGGCGGTTCATCGGGTGGTTCCGCGGTGGCGTTGGCCGCGGACATGGTGCCGCTGTGCACCGGGTCTGACACCGGCGGCAGTCTGCGCACGCCATCCGCGTTTTGCGGCACCTCCACGATCCGAACTACCCCTGGCACCGTGCCGTCTGACCGCCGTGCGATCGGACTGACGACTTACAACGTGCAGGGCCCCATGGCCCGCGACATGGGAGACGTCGCGTTGCTGCTGTCATGTATGGCCGGTGTGGATGTCAGCGATCCGCTGTCGTTCCCGGTCGACACGGCGGGTATGGCAACCGTGGCGGACGTGGACCTCGCCGGGCTGCGTGTCGCGTTCAGCGAGGATCTTGGTTTTGCGCCGGTCGCGAACATCATCCGCGAAACCTTCAAGGAACGCGTGAACCTGATGCGTGACGCGTTTGGCCATGGCGAATGGCGCGATCCGCCGCTCGCCAACGGCGACCGCGTGTTCTGGCTGCTCAGGGGCCAACACTATCTGGCTTCGCATCTGCCGCGGTTCCTGGAGCACGGCGACAAACTGGGCCCCAATGTGCGCACGAACGTTGAAGCTGCACTTGCGATGAAGCCGGAGGAATTTGCCTGGGCTGCCGTGGAGCAGACGCGCATGTATCGTGAATGTCAGCATTACTTTGCCGACATCGATATCCTGATCTGTCCGACCGCGAGTGTGCCGCCATTTCCGGTTGATCAACTCTTCTGCGAAGAGATCGACGGCGTGACGCTCGACCACTATATCCAGTGGGCCAACATCGTCTCGGGCATCACGCTGATCGGCCATCCCGTTGCACAGATTCCGTGTGGTTACGGGCCAACTGGCACACCGTTTGGCATACAGGTCATCGGCGCGCGCCGGCATGACGACGCTCGCGTGCTGGCCATTGCGTCTGCGCTCGAGCGCCTGTTTGCCACCAGCGACGATCTGGCCCGGCCGCGTCCGGACATCGCTGCGTTGACGGCTTGGTGACCTACAACCCGGTTGGCGTCCGCGTATGCCAGTCCGTCATGGACTGAAAGACACGCCCGATGCGCAGCGCCATGGCTTCCTGGTTGCCGGGGCAAGCGACTTGTACCGAAAGCGGCAGCCCGGTGTTTGTGTATCCCGAGGGCATGACCAGCGCGCACCAGTCCAGGTAGTTGATCGGTCGTGTAAACACGGCTGGGGACGTGGATTGGTCGATGGAGGCGATGGGTGGCGGTGGCGTGCAGGTGCCCGGTGTCAGCCAGGCGTCGAAGTCTTGCATCATGGCGTTGATGGCCCGGGTCTGCGCTGCCCGTTCGCGCAACAGCTTTAAATAGTCGAACGCGCTGGTTGTGCGGCCCGGCGCAATCCGCGGGCGTACGTCCCGGTCAACCGGCTGTGCCTCGTCATCCGTCAGGTAACCCACATAGCTGTATCCCTCTGCACTGATGATCCGCCCGACGTCGACGCCCATCTGTTCAACGGTCATGGGCATCTGCAGCGGCGCGGTCTCGGCCCCGGCTGCCTGCAGTTGGGCGACAAACTCGTCGTATGCAGCCAGCACATCCGCGTCAACCTGTTCGCGTTCGTCGGCGGAAAGCGTCGCCAGACGAAGCCCGGCGACGGTGTCCTGTCGGCTCGCGCTGCTTGTTGGCGTACGCCCCTGAAGCGCCGCAAATATCAGCTCGGCGTCAACCGCGTCCCGACAGAGCGGGCCGGGTGTATCGAGCGTATGGGCGAGAGGTAGAACGCCATCGCAGCTCACCGCACCAATCGTGGTCTTCAGACCGGTCAAGCCGTTCCATGAGGCGGGCAGACGCACCGAACCGCCCGTGTCGGTGCCTATGGCACACGGTGCGAGCCCCGCGCCGACGGCAACACCCGAGCCGGAGCTGGAGCCGCCTGGCGCGCGATGTACGTCGAGGTCCCAGGGGTTATGCGGCGTGCCCATGGCGTTGTTGGTGCCCCATCCGCCCATCGCAAACTCAACCGTGTGGGTTTTGCCGAGGACGATCATGCCGGCATCGCGTAGCCGCTCCACCAGTGGAGCCGTAGTGGGCGAAACCCGATCGCTCCAGACCCTGGAGCCGCCAGTGGTCACGCGCCCCTGCATGTCGATAATGTCCTTGATGGCAATGGGGATGCCTTGCAGGGCACTCACCCGGTGCCCCGCTGCAAATTGCGCGTCGGCGCCGTCTGCCAGGCTCAATGCCTCATCGCGATAGTCGGTCACAAACGCGTGCAGTTTGGGGTTGTGCCGAGCAATGCGCTCCAGAAATACGCTGACAATTTGCCTGGCTGTGACCTGTCCTTGCGCGAGCTGCTCGCTCAGTGCGTGTACGGATGAGAATTCGATAGACATTCGCTCAAGTCTCGGGCTGTGGTTGGTATGTATGTTGAGACATTGTACGGCGCGATGGCTGCGGACACGTTCACGCATTAGCGCGCGGATGGGGAATCGCCGATACTGTTGACAGTTCCACACAGCAGAAGAGGCGTTCTGATGATTTCGGATGCTGATGTCGCCCGCTATCACGAAGACGGTTACATCGTCGTACCCGATGTACTGACGCCGGCGCAGCTTGATGGGTTGCGGTCCGAATGTGATGAGGTTGTTGCCGGTGCCAGCAAGGTCACCGAGAACGACGCGTGTTACGACCTCGAGGCGACACACACGCCCGAACGACCACGCGTTCGACGCATCAAGGACCCACTGGCCGTGATGCCATCCTCGTGGGAGATCGGCAAGGACCCGCGTGTGCTGCCGATACTGGAGCGGTTGATCGGTCCGGACATACGCCTGCAAAAAGCCAAGCTGAATATGAAGTCAGCGGAGTACGGCGCTCCGGTCGAATGGCATCAGGATTGGGCTTTCTACCCACATACCAACGACGATCTGCTGGCGATGGGCGTCATGATGGATGACTGCCATCTCGAGAACGGACCGCTGTTGATGGTGCCCGGCAGCCATCGTGGGCCGGTGTTTGACCATCATGCGGACGGTTATTTCTGTGGCGCGATCGACCCAAGCACCTGCGGTGTCGATTTTGGTGAGAAAGCTGTGCCATTGACCGGTCCAGCCGGCTCACTCACGTTCCATCATGTGCGCATGGTGCACGGCTCCGCGCAGAATACATCCGCACGCGAGCGCCGCCTGTTGCTGTATCAATATCAGGCAGCCGACGCCTGGCCGTTGATGGAACGCTACCCGAACCTGGAAGCGTACGCGTCCATGGTGGTCGCAGGCGCGCCGACAACGGCACCGCGGTTAGCGGATGTGCCCGTGCGCATGCCGGTGCCGGTAGCCGTGCACGACGGCTCAATCTATGAAAATCAGAGAACGCTCGGTGCCCGCTATTTTGAGACAACGGGCACAGCCCAGTCCGAAGCCGCGGAGTAGGGATTGCACGCCTCCGGCTGTGCGATAGGAGGCGCAGCCGAAGCAGAGCCGAGCTTGCGGCTCAAGCGGACCAGACTTGAGTAGGCCACAGGCTCAAGTAGGTTGATACGCCCGCATCTGCTGCTGCAGCAGGCGGTACGGAATCAGCATCGTCGCCGCAAACACCAGTTTGACCGCCAGGTCACCGATAGCCCAGGTGACCCACGGCAGGCCCGTACCGACAAACGCGATACTGAAGAACAGCGCCGTATCCAGTACCGAACCCAGCGTGGAAGAGACTAGAGGCGCGCGCCACCATGTCTGGCGCCGTAGTTTGTCGAACACAAACACATCGCTCAGTTGCGCAATCAGGAACGCCGAGCCCGAAGCAATGGCGATGCGTACGTCAACGAATACCGACAGGAGTACGGCGAGCGCAAAGCCTACGTAAACAACTTGCCGCGCTTTACCGGGGCCGAGGCGGCGATTGGTGAGGTCAGTTACCAGAAATGCAAAAGGGTAGGTGAAAGCACCCCACGTCAGGAAATCGTTGATGGGGTAGTTGACCAGGATGTTGGACGATACGACGACCACAATCATGGCAACGATGCCAAGGACTATTGGTACCCGGGAATCTGGTGCCCCGGAATTTGGCGCCCCGGAATTTGCGGCAGACATAACCTGGACCTGCGTGCTGCGGTTAGCCAGTCATGATACCAAAACCACCAGGCTGAAGCTTGCCAGTCGCAGGCGCAGAATGCTCGAACCTGCTCGCAACCCGCCTGCGTTCCGCTCATACTTAACGGTTCCACTGGACGCGAAATCTGCACAGCGAAGCCACCCTTAACACCGCGCGTATTGATGAGCCTGTCTGCTTACAATCCCAGCCGCCGTCGCTTCCTGGTGACGGGTGCAACGCTCGCGGGTGCGCTTGTTGTTGGCTTTGGGTCGAGCCGTTTTGCCGACCGCCTCGGCGATCCGGCCATCGTGCCCGTGGACAATGGCGAGATTGCGCTGAACGCATGGCTGAAAATCGGCATGGATGGGATCGTCACGGTCATGCTGCCGCGCGCGGAGATGGGTCAGGCGGTACATACCGCGTTGCCCATGCTGGTGGCGGAGGAACTGGGTGTCGCATGGGCGCAGGTACGGGTGCAGGCTGCGGGAGTGGACCGTGTGTACGCCAACGTCGCCGTTGTCGAGGACGGCCTTCCGCTTGACCATCGCGACCAGAGTCCGCTGGTCAGGCTCACGCGCGCGGGCCTTGGCATGGCCGCGCAGGTGTTGCAAATTCAGGTGACCGGCGGATCAACCAGCGTGCGCGACGCCTGGTTGCCAATGCGTGAAGCCGGCGCTGCCGCGCGGCAGATGCTGACGGAAGCCGCGGCCGAGCGTTGGAATCTCTTACCAGAGCAACTGTCGGTGGAAGACGGATTTGTGGTGTTCAAGCCGGAGCAGCGCAAAGCCTCGTTTGGCACGCTGGCTGCTGCCGCGTCCCGTTTGAGCCCGCCATCGCGCATCAAGCTGCGTCCGGCTGGAACGCACACCGTGATCGGCACATCGCCCACGCGTCTTGATACGCCGGCCAAGTCGCGTGGCGAGGCTGGATTTGGCATCGACGCACGTCCAGACGGGTTGTTAT
>MDTA01116360.1_pt1 | contig 11994 bp, 7 predicted proteins | sample 811151 | NCBI WGS metagenome assembly MDTA01 (sample SAMN05326648, study PRJNA326480) | marine metagenome | isolation source: seawater | place: Indian Ocean: South | collected 2010 | reverse complement strand
CAAACTGGTTCTGGAACCCAAACAAATATGAATGTTAATGAAGTTATTGCTAATAGGGCAATTCAAATGATGGGTGGAAAATTAGGATCAAAAAAACCAGTTCACCCAAATGACCACGTCAATAAATCACAATCAACTAATGATGTTTTTCCTACAGCAATGCATATTGCTATAGCTTTAAAAACAAAAGAAAAGCTCCTGCCATCACTTAAATTACTAGAAAAAGAATTATTAAAAAAATCAAAAGAATTTAAAAATATTGTTAAGGTTGGAAGAACTCATTTGCAGGACGCTACCCCTTTAACTTTGGGACAAGAATTTTCTGGTTATCATGCGCAATTAAAAAAATGTATTATTAGAATAGAAAATGCTTTAAAAGAAATTTATTCCCTAGCACAAGGGGGAACTGCTGTTGGAACTGGTCTTAACACAAGAAAAAACTTCGATAAAAAAATTGTTAAAGAGATAAGAAAAATTACAAAGATACCATTTAAAGTAGCGAATAATAAATTCGCAGCATTAGCTGCTCACGATGAAATAGTTAATTTTTCTGGAACTTTGAACACCGCAGCAGTTTGTTTAATGAAAATCGCGAATGATATTAGATTTTTAGGATCAGGTCCTAGAGCGGGGTATGGGGAGCTAATTCTTCCATCAAATGAACCTGGCTCTTCTATTATGCCTGGTAAAGTAAACCCAACTCAATCCGAAGCTGTCACAATGGTTTGCGTTAAAGTAATTGGCAATCATAACGGTATCACTATGGCCGGTTCTCACGGACACTTTGAATTGAATGTTTTCAAACCACTAATTATTCATAATATCCTACAATCAATTGAAATTATGAGTGACTCATCGAAAACATTTGCATTATTTTGTGTGAAAGGAATTAAAGCTGATAAAAAAAAAATTAAATATTTTTTAGACAACTCCCTGATGCTCGTTACAGCATTAGCTCCAAAAATAGGTTATGACAATGCTGCAGCCATAGCTAAAACTGCTCACAAAAATGGTACGACTTTAAAACAGGAAGTAATAAGAGCCGGATTAATTAATGAAAGAGAATACAATAAAATTATGAATCCCCTTAATATGACTAAACCAAAATAATTTAATAGACTTCTAAAATAAATTCTCTTATTTTTTTAATATCAAAAATTTTTCCATAACCTTCGATTAAGACTAGATTTTCAAAAGACTCTTTGAAAAATTTTAGATCTTCTTCCGATGCATTATAGATTTCGTCTACTGAAACACTCTTAAAATTAATTTTATTATTTAAAATATTCAAATTTCCTTTTGATTTTATCAAGACGCTTTGGTTATTGCTTTTCTTTTTAATCGAAAATTTATTTAAAAATTTTTTTTTATTCTGTAATACTATAAAACAATCAAAATATAAGATAGGATAATCTTCTAAAAGATTCATACTGCCAGTACAATTAAAAGAATCATCCGATATTAAAAATTTTTTAGAAAAATTTACTGTTCCATAAGCAAAATCCACTTTTAGATTTAAATCATCTATAAAATTTCTACTAAATCTTTCAGATTTAAAATTTATTTGATTTTTAATATTTAATTTTTTTATAAGGTTTTTTGCCTCAACTATCTTATCTATGTTAAATCTTTTAAACATCAAAATGTTAAATTCCTCAATATTAAATGTTGCCCTTGCATCTAAAAATGGCTTTATAGTAATTAAACTGTGATTTTCAAAAGATAAATATTTACTTCTAAAGAAAGAATTGTCTAATTTCAGAACGCCGTCTGTATAATTGAAGTTGAATTTTAAATTTGTATTTAATATTTTTGATTTAAGTGATCCTTTGCTAAATCCTGTTTTATCATTATCGAAATTAATTAAGGTATTAACTCCTAAACTAGGTAATTTTAAATTTAATTTTTTTAACTTGCTATCAAGTTGAATGTTAAATTTTTGATCAAAAACTTTGCCCGTTATTAAGTTATTATAATACCCATAATTAGCAAATTTAACATTTTCTAATTCAATAATTGTATCTTTTTTATCAAAAATTTTAATGCGAGAATCTTTTAGAGAGATTTTTTTTTTTTGATTTAATATTTCTTTAATGAAGGTATTCAAGTCAGATACTCCTAGAATAATACTATTTTGAGACAAAAGAATTTTTTTTGAATGAAAATTTTGAAAGTTATAAATACTAAAAATTTTTGGATATAATTTTAGATTTTTTGTCTCAAATTTTATGGAGGTATCACCTAAATTCATTGACACATCTTTTAATTCTAAATTAGGTGATGGAAGAGTATTAAATGCTATTGTTTCTATCTTGGTAATTTTTAAATCATAATTTTTGAATAAATAACTTTTAATAAGTGTTTCTTTTTTTTTAAAATCAATAAAATTTGGTATAGTTAAAAAAATGGTTAGAGATATGAAGAATATTGCAAATAAATATCTTAGGAAAAAAATAAATCTGAATAAATTGTAATATTTGTTGTGAATTATTTTAATAAATTTATTTAACATTTTTTTTATTTTTACAACTAGTATATAAATGAATTTTTTCTCTTATGAATAACATAGATAATTTAATTACAAACCTTAACAATGAGCAAAAAGAAGCTGTGCTTAGTACTGAGGGACCTAACTTAATAGTAGCTGGTGCAGGTTCAGGCAAAACTAGGGTTTTAACAACAAGATTGATTCATATTATAAATCAGAAAAAGGCTTGGCCTAATCAAATATTATGTGTGACATTTACAAATAAAGCTGCAAAAGAAATGCAAAATAGAGTAATTCAGCATATTAGGGGAAGTTCAAACGCAGTATCATGGCTAGGAACATTTCACTCTATAAGTGTCAAATTTTTGAGAAGGCATGCAGAAGCATTAGGGTATAAAAGTAATTTTACTATCTTAGATACTGATGATCAAAAAAAGTTAATTCGTAACATAGTTAAAGGAGAAGACTTAGATGCCAAAAAATATTCTCCCCAATTAATTTTGTATCATATTGACCAGTGGAAAAATAAAGGTCTCTTACCGAAAGACGTTAAGCTAGGAAAATCAGGAACAATTATCAAATCAATTTTAAAAGTTTACGAAATTTACCAGATAAAAACTAAAGATTTAAATGCTTTCGATTTTGGTGATTTAATTCTATTTTGTGTGAAACTATTTGAAGAACATAAAGATATAAGAGAAATTTATCAAAAGAATTTTAAGTATATCTTGGTAGATGAATTTCAAGATACAAATTTTATTCAAAATAAGTGGCTAAATTTACTTGTCAATGAAAGAAAGAATATTTGTTGTGTCGGCGATGATGATCAGTCAATTTATAGTTGGCGTGGTGCTGAAATAAAAAATTTTCTTACTTTTGATAAAATTTATGAAAACTGCAAAGTATTTAAATTAGAGCAAAATTACAGATCAACAAAAAATATATTAGAAACTGCTTCCAATTTAATTTCAAATAATTCAAATAGAGTTGGTAAAAAACTATGGTCTTCAGCTAATGAAGGGGAATTAGTAAAACTAAATTGTTATAGAACAGGTAGAGAAGAGGCTCAGGGCATAAGTGATATAATTGAACAGAAAATTAAAAAGAAATATTCTTTAAACAATGTTTCAATACTGGTTAGAGCAATTTATCAAACTCGAGAATTTGAGGAAAGATTTCTACAAGTGGGTATTGGTTATCGAGTTCTGGGAGGTATAAAATTTTATGAAAGGGCAGAAATTAAGGACGCTGTTTCTTATTTAAGAATTATCAATCAAAGATATGATGATTTGGCTCTAGAAAGAGTTATCGGTTCACCGAAGAGAGGTGTTGGTGAAAGTACTCTAAATCAAGCCTATACTTTTGGCAAATCAAACAAATTATGTCTAGAAGACTCAATCATAAAAATTATTGAAAGAGGTGAATTTAAACCCAAGATAAAAACTGCTCTATCTCAGTTAATAAAAATGATCCATAAATGGCGTAAAGACTCTCTTAATATGAAACATTTTGATTTACTTAAACTTGTATTAGATGAGTCCGGGTATTCATCTATGTTAAAAAATAAGAAAGATTTAGAAAATGAGAATAGATTAGAAAATTTAAAAGAACTACTTAGAGCTATGCAGGATTACGATAATTTACAAAGTTTTTTGGAACACGTCGCGTTAGCTACTTCTATAGATCAAGAATGGGAAGGAGCTAAAATTAATTTGATGACTATGCACGCTGCAAAAGGTTTAGAGTTTGATGTTGTTTTCCTTCCTGGTTGGGAAGAGGGTTTGTTTCCTCATCAAAAATCATTGGAAGAAAAAGGAGATTTTGCTTTAGAAGAAGAGAGAAGATTAGCCTATGTGGGTATTACAAGAGCAAAAAAAGAAGCCTACTTATCTTTCGCTATGAAGAGAGCTTACCACGGTGACTGGATGGATGCCTTACCATCAAGATTTATTAATGAGATACCTGATGATAGTGTAGAAAAAAATGAAGTAGGCATAAATAACTCTGAAGAATTTGAGTTCAATCAAGATAACTCCATTGAATTTGATGAAGAATATAGAAGTCCTGGATGGAACAGATATAAAAAAAATAAAATTCTTAAATGGAAAAAATAAGAAAATTAAAAAAGTTTTTTGTTGAAGATGAAATTGATGGGTATTTCATTCCAAAAAATGATGAATTCTTCGGAGAATATATACCTAATTACAATGATAGACTTTACTTTATATCTAACTTTACTGGCTCTTACGGTTTTTCATTAATACTTAAAAATAAAAATTTTTTATTTGTAGATGGGAGGTATACGCTTCAAGCTAATAATCAGAGTGGTAAAAATTTTAGAATTATAACATTTCCAAAAATAATGCCAAAGGACTTATTGAAAAGGAAAAAACTTTTAATCGGATTTGACCCAAAATTAATTACAAAGAAAACATTGAAAATATTTTTTGGAGATAATATCAAATTAAAACCATTAAATATCAATTTAATAGATAGAATTTGGTCAAGAAAAATTAAAAAAAATAAATCTAAATTTTACAATCTTCCAAACCACTCAGTAGGTGAAAATTATGAAAAAAAAATAAACAAAATTGTCTCTTTTTTGAAGAAAAAAAAAGCTGATTTTCAATTTATAACAGCAAGTGAAAATAACGCTTGGTTATTTAATATAAGAGGAAGAGATACACAATATACTCCAATTCCTAATAGTTATGCTTTAATTGATAGAAAAAAAAATATCCAATTTTTTTGCGACTTAAGAAAAATATCACTCTCTATTAAAAAAAAGTTTAAAAAAGTTAATTTTATCAAAATTGAATTGGCTAATAATGTACTTTCAAAAATTAAAAATAAAAAGTTTATTATAGATAGAAATACATGTTCTTATTATTTTGAAAATCTTATTTTAAAACAAAATGAAATCTTAAATTGTAACGATCCAATAAATTTTTTTAAAGCTATAAAAAGCAAAAAGGAAATCGATAATGTAATCAGAGCACATATTAGTGATGGGGCTGCTCTAACAAAATATTTGTTTTGGCTTAGGAAAAATTTTAATAAAAAAAAGATAACTGAAATTAGCGCTTCACAAAAATTACTAAAATTTAGAAAACAAAATGATAAATTCAAGTTCCTAAGTTTTCCAACTATATCTGGATCAGGTCCGAATGGAGCAATAATTCACTATAAAGCAACAAAAAAAACTAACAGAAAATTAAAAAAAGGCGATGTCTATTTAGTTGACTCTGGCGGACAATATGAATTTGGAACAACAGACGTTACAAGAACAATTTCTCTTGAGAATTCTAATAATAGAATAAAAAAAATTTTTACTAGGGTTCTAAAAGGACATATTGCTGTTGCAAATTTTAGACTAAAAAAAAATACATCGGGCTCGAATATAGATTATGAAGCAAGAAAATATTTAAAACAAATTGGATTAGATTATGCTCATGGAACAGGACATGGTGTAGGATATTTTTTAAATGTTCATGAGGGTCCTCATGCAATATCTAAGAATAACAAAATTATATTTCAACCAGGCATGATTTTATCTAATGAGCCAGGCTACTATGAAAAAAATAAATTTGGGATAAGAATTGAAAATCTTATTTATGTGAAAAAAGATAATGAAAAAAAATATTTTGAAAATCTAACAATGGCGCCTATTGATAAAGAACTTATTGATAAAAATCTTCTTAATAAAGGTGAGAAAGAATGGCTCAATAATTATCACAGGAAAGTATTTGATAAACTAAAAAACTTGATGAGTAAAAACGAAATAATTGAACTCAAAAAAGCTTGTTCAGCTATTTAATAGTTTATTCCAATCTCTCTCAAAAATAATTTTTATTTTTAATTTTTTGGCTTGATCTATCTTCTTTTTAGTGGGTTTAGAATTTCCTACTACTAAAAAATCAAGTTTTTTAGATATTGATCCCAAGACCTTACCTCCATTATTTTCTACAATCGACTTTGCCTCTGATCTGCTCATGTCTTCAAATCCACCTGTAAACATAATCTTTTTATTAGAAAATTTTCCATCTTTCTTATCTGCTAAATAATCCTCGATGTTTAATTGATTTATTAATTTTTTATTAATCTTCACGTTAGTTTCTTTAAGAAAAAAATTTTTTAAGGATATAATTTGTGTTTCACCAATCCCATCGAGGTCAACTAAATTTTCTAATATTTTTTCTCTATTTTTAATATCAAATAGTTTTGTAAATTCTTCAATTTTACCAAAAAAACTAGCTAAAATTTTTGCATTTTCTTGACCTATATGTCTAATGCCAATTGAATATATAAATTTGTCTAATCTAATCTTTTGGGATTTTTTTATCGCTTGTTTTAAATTATTTATAGATAATTCACCCCAACCGTCTAATTGTTTTATTTTACTATAATCTAAATTAAAAATATCTGATGGTTCTTTTATTAAACCTAAGTCCCAAAATTGCTCTATTACTTTTTTTCCTAAACCATCAATATTAAAAGCTTCTTTGGAAACTATATGTTTTAATTTTTCTTTAGCTATAAATTTACAGTCATATCCTTTAATACATCTTCTAACTGCATCATGTTTTCTTGTATTTTTACTAATTTCTTTTTTAGTATCAGCTCCGCAAAGACATTTTTTTGGAAAAATAAATACTTTAGAATTTTTTTTTCGCTTTGAAAGATCAACTAATACCACTTGGGGAATTACATCGCCTGCCCTTTGAATTTTTATTGTATCACCTATCCTTATGTCCTTTCTATATATTTCATCTTCGTTATGTAAAGTGGCATTTGAAACAACCACACCCCCAACTGTAACTGGGTCAACTTTAGCAACAGGCGTAATTGCTCCAGTTCTTCCAACTTGGATAACTATATCTTTTATTTTAGTAATGGCTTTCTCTGCTGAAAATTTATATGCCGTTGCCCATCTTGGTGAATTTGAGGTGTTACCTAATCTTTTTTGTAATGATAAATCGTTAACTTTATAGACCAACCCATCAATATCATAATCTAAGGAAGATCTTATTTGATCAATTTTTGTGTGTTGACTCTCAATTTCATCAATATCATTTACAATTTTGACTAATGGATTAGTTTTAAAACCCCATGTGCTTATCTTTTCTAAAAACTCTGATTGCTTCTTAAAAATCATAGGTTTTATCAAGCCAAATCCATACGCAAAATACTGAAGAGGTATTTTAGCTGTCTCTCTTGGATCTTTTTGTCTTAAAGTGCCACCGGCAGCATTTCGAGGATTAGCAAAGTTACCCTCGATTTGATCGAAGTTTTTTTTACTTATATAAATTTCGCACCTAATTTCTATAACAGACGGTAAATTTTTATCTTCAATTTTTTTAGGAATACTCTTAATTGTACTTAGATTTTTAAGAATATTTTCTCCAACTTTCCCGTCGCCTCTGGATAAGCCTTTTTTTAAAATACCATTTTCATAAATCAATGTAGCTGATATTCCATCAATTTTTGGTTCTGAAAATAATTCAATATTTTTTTCATTTAAATTTAAAAAGTTTCTCACTTTTTTCAAAAAATCTTGCATATCTTTTTTGTCGAAAGCATTTGATAAAGATAGCATTGGACTTAAATGTTTAATTTTTTCAAACTGATTGTTTGGGGGTGAGCCTACAATATTTTTAAGTAAATTTAATTTTCTTAAAAAATTATATTTTTTTTCCTCGTCAAAAAGTTCCTTTTTTAACGTGTCGTAATCAGAATCAGTTATTTGAGGGCTATCTTGATTAAAATAGAGATCATTATATTTTTGAAGTTTTTCAACTTTTTTTTTAAATTGTCTTGTAATCTCTAAGTTTTTACTCATGTAGTAATTTGCTATTTTATTTTATTTATAATCTTTTTTATAATATTTTCTTTTTTATTCTTTAATTCTTTATTCTTAATAATTTTATAATCTTTATTTAAAATCTTATACGATTGCTCAAACCATTCACCGGAATTATAATTATATCCTAATATTTTTGCGTATTTTTTTGCTTTGGTTTCTAATCCAATTAAATAATAAATCTCAACTAATCGATGCAGTGCTTCCTCTATAAAAATAGTTTGATCATATTTTTCTACTATGACCTTCAATCTATTAATGGCTGGTATCCATTTTTGAACAGAAATATAATATTTTGCAATATATAGCTCCTTTGCAGCCATTTGATTTATTATTAAATCTTTTTTAAATTTTAAATCTATTGCATACTCATTATCTGGATATTCATTAAGAAAAAATTCTATCTTTTCTAATGTTTTTAATAATGGCTCCATGTCTTTTTTTTCGTCAGTAATTTGTTCATAATAAATTATAGCCATAAGATAATGAGCATAAGATACATTTTTATCAGCAGGATATTTTTTTAAAAATCTTTCTAAGCTTATCAAAGCTTCATCAAAAAAATTAATCCCATATAAGCTGTAACTTCCCATTATTGCAGCCTTTGCTGATAACTCTAACACTTTAAAATTAAGTTCTGCTTCAAAAAACTTTTTGGACGCAAAAAAATAATCTCCCTTTTCAAAAGCCTCGTAGCCGATTTTATAAACAGAATAAGGGTCAACTTTTTCGGTCGGCACATACTCAGGCTCTTTTTTTGAACAAGAAGTGAAAAAAAATAAAATAATAAAAAATTTAAGAAAAAAGATTCTTACTTGCATTTAAAGATTATTAACAAATTTCCTTTAATTGGTAAAATCTATTAATTCCTATGCGTTTATTGCTAATTGGGTAAAATTATCTTTAGAGATTTTAGGTAATTTTTTATTATCTAATTCAATTACTGAAATACTGTTTTTGTTATCTTCTAGTAGGTTTCTTAAAAATAAATTAGTCAATTCATGACCACCTTGATAGCATTTTACTTTCCCAAAAATTCTATAACCTGAGAGTAAAAAATCGCCAGCTAAATCTAAGATCTTATGATTAACAAATTCCTTTTGATTTCTTAAACCACCCGCATTTAATACTTTTGTGTCATCAACGACTATAGCGTTATCTAGAGAACCGCCCTTTGCTAAACCTATTTTTTTTATTTTTTCAATATCTTCAAATAAACAGAATGTCCTTGAGTTAGAAACGTCTTCTAAGCTGTCTTCTAAGAAGTTAACATTGTTCCTTTGATTGCCTATAATTTTATTTTCATAATCTAATTGAAAATCTACCTCCAGAGATGATTGGTTAGGCTCTATTGAAATAGTTTTTTTCTGATCTTTTAATTCTATTTTTTTTAAAACTTTTAGATATTTTCTTTTAGTTGATAATGAAACAATTTTATTCTTTTTGAAGGTGTTTAAAAAATCTTTAGCAGATCCATCCATAATTGGTATTTCTTCACAATTAACTTCTACAAGTGCATTATCTATCCCTGCTATGTAAAAAGCAGCTAATAAATGTTCTACTGTTGAAACTTTTGCTCCATAACTATTTTCAAGAGTTGTACACAATCGTGCTGAAGAAACATTTTTGTAGTTAGCCTCTATCAAATTGTTTTCATTTAAATCAATTCTTTTAAAAACTATACCTTGGTTTGCCTCAGCTGGGTAAATTTTGATGGTAGACGCTGTTCCTGAGTGAAGACCAATGCCGTTAAATACTATTGGATCACCTATAGTTGTTTGAAAAGTTTTCTGCATGCTTGATGGTTATAGAGAAATAGTCTCTCAAATTTAAAACAACTAATGTTTCTAAAAATAACAATTAATTAAATATTAAATCAAAAAACCTAGCAATTAGTGATTTTTTTTCAATTTGAACTGGTATCGCTTCTTTTTTCCAACCAAAATGAACAATTTTATATGCTGTATTAAGCATGTTCTCACTAGATGTAGGCTCTAAAAATTTTACCTTAAAATTACAATTATTTAGGAAATCTTTTTTAAAAATTTCTTTAATGGCTGGAAGTTGTAAAAAATTATTATTTTCAAATAAGATAGTTATTTGTTTTTTGTTGTACCTTTTTAAATTTATATTTCTTAATAAAGTTAATTCAAAAATTTCATTGATTCTAGCTAACGCTATATCGTAAATTAACTTTTTTTTAATTTTCTTATAAATATCTTCACTAAAATGGTCTTTTTCTATTAAATCATTTTCAAACGTTTCTTCTTCAAATTTAACTTTATTTAAGATTCTCCTTACAGTATCCTTTTTTAAAGAAGTTATTTTAGTAATATCATTAATTACTATTTCACTTCCAAATTTAAAATTTTGTTGAAACTTCAAAGCATTATCTTCGAAGTAAAATATTTTGGTATTATTCTCATTTAATTCAAGATGAAAAAAATTTTCTAGATTTTCTTTTTCATTTATGTAAGAACTTTTTATAAAGCTTTTGAGTAAAATTTTTTTTATTTTTAAGTTACAATTACTAAAAATATTTTTTAAATTTTTTTGATCGTTGGTATCAATTAAAACAAAGGCTAATTCATGAGAATAAAAATCACCGAATAATCCAATAGGTAAATTTTCAATCTTTTTATAATCTAGGAAAAATTTTGAATTGAAGATATGAAGAATAGTTTTTTTTGTTTCAATTTTATTTACATAAGATTTTAGAGAATTCAAAATATATGTGATATTTTCTCTCAATACTTGAGATCCATTTAATTTTTTAAATCCTGTCAAACTTATAAATGTTGGATTGAAGTTATCTAAAATTAAAATAATTTCTTTGAACGTATGACTCACTTTTTGTTCTACTAAATAAATATTTTTTTTTATTAGATTAAACGCTGTTTCAAAATCTGAAATTCTACTATTTTTTATTCCCTCAATTTCTTTTTTTAACTCATAAATAACTTTAAAATTATTTTGATCACTTACATCTCCTATAAAAAAAATTATATTATAATCATTAATTTCAACAAAAAGTGTCAAAGAAGAATTATTCATCAATTATTTTATGATTACTTGATTGCTAATTCTGTAATCAAAAATTTTATATTTTTTAAAATTGTTTTCGTTTCTTAATTCTAAATAATTTTTTAAACTTTTTATATAATCTTTTGATGGTAGCTTTATTATGTCATTATTTGTTATTTCTAAATCCCATCTATTAGTTTCGTAAAAGGTATATTTCTTTATTAGTTTCTTAGGAAAATTTATTTGATCCAAGGAATTGTAAAGAGTCTTAAAATCTTTGGCATTACCAATTACAAAAGGTAGATCTTTATAATTCCGAAGACTCTTGAATTGAATTATATCAATTTTTTCACTTATATAATATTTGTTCTTTTTGCTAATTAATATAGCAATTGGTTTTTTCTCAAATACTTCTATTACAAGTGTATTTGGATATTTTTTTCTTACTTTAAAACTATCTATAAAACTGTTTTGCATTAAATTTCTTTCTATTTCTTTATAATCTAAAAAAATAAGATTTTTGCTGTAAAATGAAATTAATAATTTTTTAATCTCTTTATCATCTAACAAAAAATTATTCTCAATATTTATGTATTTTAAATTGAATTTAGATATTATTGTT
>MDTA01203312.1_pt1 | contig 11995 bp, 20 predicted proteins | sample 811151 | NCBI WGS metagenome assembly MDTA01 (sample SAMN05326648, study PRJNA326480) | marine metagenome | isolation source: seawater | place: Indian Ocean: South | collected 2010 | reverse complement strand
GTCCTCGCCGAGACGGGCGACGACCGCCGACGATTTCCACGGCATGGGTTTCTGCGTCTCGGCCACCAACCATCTGTTCCTGTAGTCGCTGTCTTTGTCCGTGGCGAGTGTTCCACGTACAGAATGCTCCAAGGACCCTTTTTGGAGACACGCGTCTGGCTATCTTGGCGTTTGAATGTACCATTGGTCGTTCCCCTTTTGCGTGGACACTACGGAACTTGGCTTCCGCGTCGGCAACCACTGACGCTGGTCCATCGACGGGTGATACCGGCCGACAAAGAAACATACACAAAGGTGCTCGATTCACTACAAAAAACTTGACAACGTTGTATATAAGTGTCTTGGACTCTCACCAAATATGTCCAGGATAAAAAGTTCCAAAGTCCGGCACGCGAAAGCACATGCGCTGATGGAAATGGTTGAACAAGGCGACGAAACAAAGCTGCCCCTTGATTTGGCGACAACGCTACAACAATTTTTGCAGGACATTCCGACCACGAAACTGCGATTTCCGGTGCATCGCGCAGCGACCGAATGGGAAACTGTCGCCATTATCGCAAGAACAGCATCGCTCTCCGGACATTGTGATCTACCCGTGGAACCGACGGAAAACTATTTGCCCCAAAACAGGGACCAAGCGTGGCTGAACACATTTCAAAAAGAAATAGAAACAGGTAATATTATGTCTATATGTAATCAATTAAAGAATAAAAAATTAATATTTCGAGTGTAGTTCTTTAATACTTTGTTCTAGTTCCTTTACCATTGTTTTGTACGTTTCCAACATAGCTTCCAAGGCTTCAATCCTGGTTTCTTGTATTTCAATTCTAGCCAACACTTCTTGTAACAAGTGTACAGCCTGTTCACGCTGTAGAAGAACGGACATTTTTATGTGTGGAACCCGCCCTTATATATCCGCGACGACGGCCCTTCCTTTATCTGCCGTCCAGTCTTTTTCAGGTCGGTCCACTTCTAGATTCTTATCGCGAACAGATCGCACGACCGAATGCTTGCACGGAGCAAAGGCACACCAAGCTGCCACGTCTTTGGGAAAACAATGCCCTCCAAATCCTCGGCGACCGTCGGGTCCGGGAACGCGCGTGTGGCCTAGCCCAATTCTTGCATCCGCGGCGGCAGCTTGGCGCACCGTCTCATAATCGAGATCGTTGCTTTCGCAAAAAGATGCCACTTCGTTAAAAAATGAGACCTTTGTGGCCAAAAAACAATTGCGAACGTACTTGACAAGCTCGGCTTCTTGGGTGCGCATTTCTACGACAGTGTCGGACATGATTTTGCCTGCTTCCTTAGCGTTTGTCAGCACTTGCTGCAAGGTGGGCGATGACCCTCCCACAACCCAAAGAGGATTGTTTTTAAAATCGTCCATGTAATTGGCCTCGGTCAAAAATTCGGGCATGAATAGTGTTCCAAGCCGATCCGAGGTGCCGGGCGGGATCGTCGAACGGAGAACAATCTGCACCTCTGGAGAAGCCGCCTTGAGTTGACCCACAACCGATTCCACAATGCCCAAGTGGCATTGGCCGTTGGCTTCAGCTGGCGTTGGCACAGACACAAAAACAATATCACAAGCAGCTACTTGGGCCAACGTTGTGCCAACGGGCACGCAGAGAGACGGCTCGATGTCAAAGACAAGCACCTTATTTTTTTCACACTCGAGCTGACGTCCTGCAGATCCAACAAAACCATTTCCAATAAAGCCAATACGGACAGACATAATTGTATAACTATACACTTATATGTATATATTATGTTTTCAAAACTTTATTTGAATCCAAACTCGACAATCTTCAAGACAAGCATTCCGCGTTCGATTCGAGGACACGGTAACCCGTGCATGAAAACACGGACTCTAAAACGCGCGATGGGCAACATCATGGGGTTTAGAGTATTGCCCTGTGGCAAATGCCATTTCTTTTTCCACTTATAATGCGCCAACAAATGTCTTGGTTCAACCAGACGACAAAGAAAACGAGCTTGGGCGAGTCGCCGAACCCACTGAATAAATACACAATGGTCCTTGTTGTACGACGGGTCGAACTGCACCATTACATATGATGGTTTAAGGTGTAAATGCTCCGGACTACACCAAGGAGACCAACAAGATTGCTGTCTGCCATTCGGTAAGGACAGTGTATTGTTTTCGATGTGTGTCCAATTCATCAAAAATCTCCAGTCGCGCTCCACCATTTTACGCATCAATCCTTTTTTTCGAACACCAAAATAATGCTGACACAAGTCGGACCAATCTCGAAACTCGAATTTATACGCGATGTGAAGTCGACCCCGATCTTTGATATCGCAAAAAGACGCCACGTGGAACCAGACATCGTCATACATCACTGTCGTCAAAATAGACATATTTATACACAGTCAGTGTTTGACATAAATGTTTGCACAATATTCGCCAGCTTCCAAACAACTCGAAAGTGCCAAAATTGTGCAAGTCAAATGTGAAAAAACTGGCACCATATATTATAAAAACGTCAAGACGGGCAAAACAGCTTGGCGTGTCGAGACACTTGTAAAAAAATCCTAGTTTCTCACGTACATTCGTATTAATCTAACCATACATAAGTAAACATGAAACATGTCCCTTTATTACTCTTTTATCTATTTTTAGGGTTTGGGTTCCAATTTACCTCTGTGGCCATGCGATACTGGATGATGGACACGCTCAAAGTTTCTCCGGCGCAAATGGCCGCCATTTTCGGCGTCGTTGCAATCCCCTGGTGCTTGAAACCGTTGTACGGGTTCATAAGCGATTCGTATCCTATTTTCGGTTATCGCCGCCGACCTTACATGGTGGGGTTTGCCTTTTTGTCGGCCTACATGTGGATATTGTTGCCTTTTGTTCCTCACGACGAATTTATCGTCACATTGGTCATGACACTGTCTTCGGGTTCCATGTGCTTTGCAGACGTCATGGCGGACTCCTTGCTCGTGGAAGCGGCACGACAAGAAAACGAAGACGAACAAGGTATCGTGCAATCGCATGCGTGGATGATGCGATTTACGGGTGGTTTGTTAGCGTCGGCTCTTGGCGCACTCGCGTATGATTATTTTGGCGCAGTCAACGTTTTTTTAATTAATTCTATGATTCCGGTTCTTGTGGCCATTGTTTCCGTCTTCATTCCAGACATGCCCACCAAAAAGAAAGTCAAATGGCGCGAAACAGGTACGAAACTATGGAGTGCTATTCGTCAGCCTACCATTTACTGTCCCGCGATATTTATTTTTTTGATTTGTGTGACGCCCGGCTATGGAGGCGCCATGACATTCTTTTACGAGCGAGAACTTGGATTTACGGCCGACGAGTTTGGCATGTTGGACGTGATGGGGTTTATTGTGCAGATTATCGGAACCTACATATACAAACGCTTTCTACGAAAGGTAGCGTTTTCAAAAATTTTTGGGTACTCGTTGCTCACTTCCTTTTTATTGGAAAATACACTCTTATTGTTAGTACTTCACGTCAACCGTCAAATTGGTATTCCGGACTACGTGTTCGCCTTTGCGGAACGAGTGGTGCTAACATTGGTTTCACAATTCGTGACCATGCCTATGGTCGTACTCGGGGCGCGTGTCTGTCCAAAAGGAGTCGAGGCCACGCTTTACGCGTTGCTCATGTCTATTACTAATTTTGGTGGCGTTATTTCTTCCGAGTGGGGATCTTTATTCACCCAAATGTTTGGCGTGACGTCGACAGATTTCACCAACCTGTGGAAATTGGTTTTATTGTGCAATGCTTGTGATCTTATACCGATCGTATCTTTGCGTTTGCTGAGGGGAGTGGAAAACGTTTGAATCGTGTATATATATGTGGTCACGGCAAATCATATGCCGCCAAAAAAGAGGCGGAAACGCGATCATCCGAAAGTGGAGCAGTACATGGCTGTTGCCACGTTGTCTTCTGCCCTTGCAAAACTGGCCCAACAAGAGCAGCAGTACGTAGCTCTTTTACGACAAGTCGCTGGTTTGACTGAACACGAGGCGGCACATCCAGAAAAACAATGGTTTGCGCCGGAATTCGAATTTGCCGAAGATACTGCACAAGACGTTTCCGAATACGTGCAACAATGGCTCAAGGAGATTTCCGAACTCGGAGTTGCTATACAAGAGCGTAGAGACGATTCGATCGCAGAATTGCGAAAAGTAGATGTGTTAGACAATGATGCGTTGAAAAATGCCGCGCTATCATTGACAGAGTGCGAAACCCAGCTCAATACGATTCAAAATATTTTGAGCAGGTGGTCAAAAATAGTTCGGCATAAAAAAGGTACCGACTTGCAAAAACATACAAAAAAATGGATTGAACGATGGTTAACACAATGGCGAAAAACACACGCCTCTACGCAAAAGCTTCTGATTCAGTTTCGGGAATCATTGGATGCTCCTCTTCTTCGCGATATTTTGGCGGTTCCACAACACAACTAACAAAGGCTGCCGAGGCGGCGCCTGATACCATAAAAAATACGGCCAACGTATCTACATAAGTATTTATAGACGAAAGTAAAAGTAACATACCCACCATAAAGACGGCGGTGGAAATGTAAAAGAACAATACACGCATTCAAACAAAAATTAACTTGTATTTATAGAACGTTTATACTACGAATGATATTCACGTGGCCTGCCATTTTGACGTTGTTCGGCCTGATTGCAATTCCAGCGTGCAGAACTCGGTTATACATGGTTCCCGCCGCCGCTGTGGTCGTGTACCTATTCTTTAACGAGTACCCCTACTATGCAAGGTTTGCAAATCAACGAAAGCTTACATACGAAGATTTAGAAGATTTTAGAGACGCGGATCCAGAACTGAGGAAGCGTTTTCAAGTAGTTTTTACTCGTGTTCAACAAGTTGGTGGTGCGTTATGTGGGGCTATTCTTGTTTTATACGGATTTCACGTGATGGACAACGAGAACTCCGTGTTTGAAAACATAGGTGTTTTAGGTGGGCTTTTGTCCTTGTACGCGCGCATTTTTGGCTATATTGGCAGCTTTTGTATAGCATGTCTTTACCGAATGAAAAAAAAACAACAATACACGAGAACACAACCGGACCGGCCAGCCAAACACGCGAAGCCAGACCGAAAAAAACCAAGCGAAACAAAACAAGGCGACGACGTATTGTAACATTTTAGTCTTTTTCGTTCCATTTAAATACTCATTCACCGATTGCTTTTTCTTCTTTTGGGTGCCGGCCAGCCAAAAATGTGGAGCCATAACAACAAAAACCAAGCAAAACAAAACATGGCGAGAACGTATTGCAACATTTTGATCTCTTTCATTCCATTTAAATACTCATTCTTTCTTTTTGGCACGTTTTCGTTTCGTTGCAGTGGCCGTGCGCTTGCGCTTCTTTTTGGGTTTCGCGTCTGGCGATTTGACGACGGCCCACCATAAAGCGATAAGCATGGCATCTGCGACGTCGTCGCGTTTCTTCTTGTCAAAGCGCGCAAACCATTGTTTATTTTGAGAAGAAATGGGCAAGGCCGGCACCACGTCAATGGACGCCTTTTTGTTGGTCTTGTATTTTTTTGTGGAAATTTCAAAATGGCACCGGACGGATCGCATGCTGACACGGTGTGCTTTTTCATGAAAAAAACAATAGAATGCTGTCTCAATCACCTTCATTTTAGCAATCATCTGCATTTCAATACACACGGCGTCAGCCATATCAAAAACATGCTTTGACTTTTGAATAAACGAGGCCACCAAATCTGCATACTTTGTATGGTCCGCTTTCGGATGATCCTTTGTCAAATTATAACGTCCAAAACTCAAAAAATGACACTTTTCCGTGTCGTACACCGACCACCCCAAATTCTTGATGCCTGGGTCAATACCAATAACAATCATTGTACATACACAAAAATAACACATGTTTATACTAACAATTTATGTTTTATTATCGACGACTAAAGTACTTGCTAAATATTTGAGGATTCGCGTCTGTGTCATCAGAATCGGATGTGGTTTCTTCTTGAACTTGTTGTACGAAGGCCTCGTGCGCTGCCTCTGCCTCTTCCGCGAATATATGGTGTTTGCGCAATCGGTTGAGGCGTGTCTTTTCCGAATGGCACGGGACGCACAAGCATTGGAGATTTGAAGCAACGTCTTGTCCGCCATCTTCCAACGCGAGCACGTGGTCTACCTCAAAGTCGGGCGGCAACAGGATGCCACACTTTCGACATTTGTACTCTTGACGATACGCGAGCTCGATTCTTAAAGATCGACTCAGTACGCGTTTCGGGATTTTTTTACAATACTTTTTCAATTCGTGTTTGAAGGCGTTTACGTCCGGATGCAGTTGATAACTGTTGTCCAAATACCATTCCAGAAAATGACAGGCGGACTTGCAAGAAATATACGTCTGACCATTTAAACAACTCTTTTGCAGTGGTTTGCAATCAAACGTGTAACGTTCCATCATGTTTGAAAATCGCGTCGGCGGAAGTTTGGTATTTTGTTCCAAATCCGACTTGCGAATATAATGTTGTTGGTCGATCTGGACCAATTCCATTTTTTCATGTTTCAGGGTATGCATCAAGACAGATCCGATTTACACGTATATAAATGCCTAAATTTTATATAATTCAAAATGCTCCCACTGGGGCGTACACACGACAGACCGATACACGAAACGCCCGTCAAACGGGCGCGCCAAGAACCCACCGTCATCCAAGGCGCGAGTTCCTCGGCCGGAGCTGCAAAGCCAAATATCGTGATCCAAACGTCTTCCTCGTCCTCCTCGTCCTCCTCTTCTTCCTCCACAGTCGCTCTATCTCAAGCGAGAATACAACAAAAAGCCAATTTGATTGCCATGCGTTTTCGGAAAGCCATCCGCAGAAATGATTCTACCACCATGCGAACGTGTTTAGAGTCTGGCTATGTACCCACAGTGCAAGAATGGTTGCAAATCATAGGTAAAATGCACGTAAATACAGCATTGAATTGTGTATCGCTCGCAAGAACACTGCAGACTCCCTGCATTTCTGCGGCGATTCGGCGCCAACACAAAAAACTGTTTAAAGAGGTCATCGATAGAGTCGAAACAGTCCCCATGACGCAAATGGAAACTCTCATGTCGGTACCCGCCTACTACTTGGAAATATGTCTTAATAGAGGACTTGACCCAAACGTAAAATTAAAAAATAAACGACTACCTTTAGAACACGCATGTGCCCATTCTAGAATAGGCCATATTGAAATTCTTTTAAACGATGCACGAACTACGGTTTCTCAAAACGTTTGCCGCTTCATGATTCGTCAAAGCAAACAACAAAAATTTGCCGAAAAGGCTATTGATTTGTGCGATGACGTCGTACCGAACATGATATTGGAAGCCATCGTTGCAAATGTCACCACTGCATTATGCTCCATTATGGAAAAACTAGAAAGCAAATTCGAAGAAAACCCAAAGTGGGAAGAAGTCACCCACATGCTGCGTTGTCCCATATCTCAGGACTATTCAGCCGATTTAGTAAAAACACCATTAAACGACCATTATTACGATAGAGTACAGTTACTCACGTGGGTTCGTTCCAAGGGTACAGATCCCCAAACCAGAGAACCGTTGCAGGAAAGTGATCTTCTGTTACGTTCAGAATTTTTGAAAGAGTACGCGCTTGTCCTTCAGCGAAAAATTAAAGAATTAGATAAATAACTGTTTGTTTTTTCTTTCTAAATATAGTCTAGATTATCGTATTGTTTTCCTTCGCCGCTCGTATCCAGTGTAAACATAGCCTTTGAAGACCCATGAATATGCCAACGCATATACCACCACACGGCGTCCACAAAAACGTGGTGAAGCGCAAACCATGCTGACGATACCACTAGCAAAGCATTTTGTGAATGAAGACAGGCCATCGTCAATAAACCCAGAGAACCCGCCGCCGCCAAGCACAATGCAATCAACACTGAGGTCGTCTTTTCCTCACGATGAAGCGCGTCGGCCGTCATCGGTGCCCACAATAAGGCACCCAAGAAAAATAAACTGTACATTCCGAGAACAATCGGGTTTGGATCCTCGTGCCAGATCCACTCTATAGACATATACACGAAAGCCCCAATCGTCATTAGCATAGACGGAATCCATATTTTTAATGAAATCGGTTTTATCAGGGTTGACAAAGAATTCGAATCGGCCAAATGGATATACGTAAACAAAACACCAACACCAAAGGTCAGTATCAACCACAAAAGCTCACTATACATCGGATTGTTCCTCTAGTCGTTTATACGTCTTTTGCACGACTTGTGACTCATGGGCAAAATAGTTTTGGTGGGCATAGGCTATGGTTAACGCAACCCATGAAAACATGAAAAGGCCATCTACAAAGTACAATATAGACGTTTTTTCCATCGGTACCCATAATTGCACAGACCATAACAACGATACAATTAACGTAAACATCGACAAAATAAATAACATCTTGTCATTCTGCCCCGTGACTAAAATATGTCGCGTGTCTGAATATTTCAGGATTGTCTGAATATTTCAGGATTTCTGAATATTTCAGGATCGTACGCGAGTTTTATGTAAACAATCATTTATATTAATTTAGAATTATACTATCCATTTACTTAATTATTGCATATTCCTACCGAGGAAGAACTCGAAGACGACGCCCCGCAATCAATATTTTGAGCATACCATTGCTTCCAAGGGCCAATGTTTACGCATTCGTATGAATCTTCACTACCTGGAAATGCGTCCCCGTACCCGGGTAGACATGATCCGCAAACGGTACTGCCAGGCGAACAATCTTCACGGTGCGCGCAGGCGCATGCATTTTTTGCGGCAATATCGCACACATCGGCGATGGATTCGCCATATAATGTGGCGAGAAAGAATGCTGAAAGGAGTACTCGCATAATTTTGTGAAACACATTGACCCTTTTATAGGCACATATTTTTATTTGTATTTAGTAATTAAGTTTATTCAATGTAGCAACACGCGTTTGAGACTGTAACTTTCTCCGCATTCCTTCCACTTCCAATTCTTTTTTTCTCAATGTTTCCTCGCGTTTGTTCAATTCCATTTCCTTTTGTTTCAATCCTTGCTCCTTGCGTGTCAATTCGTGTTCTTTTGCCATTAAACGGTGTTCGCGCGTGGCCAATTCGGCGGCCACGCTTCTGTTTTCCATTTCGTGTGTCCACTCTGACGCAACGTCGTTCCAACCGGTAGGTATGCCAAACGCATTGGGTTCGTCACGAATCGCGGCAGCATTCCCTTTGCCGACACCGGAAGCATTATCGCCAAAGACTAGCAAATTCGTCCGTACTTGCACTAAATATTTATAATCGGTCCTTGGAGTGCCGTCGTACACGTTGGCATGAATATGAACGGTCGGACTTTGTTTAAACTTTTGGTACAGTCTGATGACTTGGTTAGTTAAATACTTGCGCACTTCTTGACAAGGCTTAAAAAGAGCAAAGGCCCACCCCGTTTTGTCGCGCGTCCAAGGAAAGTACACATCAACGACACCGTGTCGAGCGACATATTCATCAATTTTTTCCTCTAGTTTCTGGAATTTATACTCCAAGAGTTTCTTTACGGAATTTACATACGGTTCCGGACGCAATGAGGGATGTACAAGTTCGTCCATCGACTGAAAACCCTCATAACGATGACCGGGACGGATGCGCTGTACGAAATGAGCCATATGTATTTTTATTCGAACTTAATTAAATAGGTGCAAATCATTCGCGTTTGCGACCCTTGGACAACTGTCTCTTGAGTCGGCGTTTTGGGGGTTTGCCCGAAGAATAAATTACTGCTGCTCCTCCCAACGCCAATCCCGCGATGGGTAGTTTTTCGCGCCATCGCCCGGAGTTGGTCTTCTTTTTTGAGTGGCTGCCCGCTTTCTTTTTACTTTTGCGCCCCTTTTTTTTACCACGATTGTTTTTTTGTGTTCGTCGCGACGGTTCGGCGGCTTGGCGTTCACACTTACGAACGGATGCGTTTTTCTCCGCAACAAGTCTTCTGAAATGGGCGGCTTCACCACCTTTGTCTGGATGGTGTTCAAGAGCTTTTTCACGAAAAACATGCTTCGTTTGTTCGCAGGGTGCTTCTCTTATTGCGCGCACATCGGCCCGGATATCGGCCATAGCTCCCGCCGCCATGGCCCCAAGAACAATCCCTTTAAACGACTTGTTGCCTTCACTGTGTTCAAAGGCCCACTGGCGAAAAGCCATTGCACCCTAAAAGGATACGCTTATATAGGGTTAAAGTGGCCATTTCTGTTTCCAACGTTTACTCTGTGCCAAACACTTTTCGTATTTTTGCATGTGATCTTTTTCGTTTTTCACGGAAAAGACTGTAGATTGAAGTTGTGTCACACATGGGCAGTTGACGCGGTGACATCTCTCCAATTCGGAAATACGTTTTAATCTAGAGTGAAATTGCAGGAATTTACGAAACATTTGTTTTCAATGTATTCACCTAAATACGATTATACATTCGTTTTAAACCCCATCAAAGCGCGTCGCTGACTGGAGTTCTGGCGTCTCTGAATCATTTTCGACACGGTCAGAACCCGTCAGAGAGTACGCTACTGGCTTCACAGTACCGAAAGCGGTCTCCAAGGCGTCGTAATAGGCTTTCGGAAGCCCTGTATACTTGCGATGACCAGCGCAATGTCGCAATGCCCAATCGCGACATTGCCAATCTTTACCGATGGCCTTTCCCGACATCTGATAGTAATCGCCGTGTCCCAACGTGAAAACAGCCGCCACGGTTGCCGTAGACCACTTGATGACGCCCTTAGCTTTTTTCTCCATCGTTACGACGGGGAAAGAGGCCTTGGAAACGTCCACGGGGCCAATGGCCTCAGAACGGCCAGCTGGCTTGGCGTTCTTGTACCAACTGAATAGCATATGGATATGAAAGCCCACCTTTAAGCAATTCACCATGCCGCGCGACGAGCTGCCTTCTGGGCCGCGTTCGATGTCCCCATGGCGGCCAATGCCTCTCAGCTTATCGTAGTATTTGTTCAGCTCGTGAAACTGGTCAAACACCTTGTATCCAAACGGCCCAAGCACGGCAGCGGACCGCCAGCGGAACCTTTTCAGCTCCAGAAAGGCCTCGTACGAATAAAAAGTGAACTTGATGTTCGCATTCTTGGGATGGCTGGCTCTAACACCGTGCTCAATCGTTTCTCCGTCCTCTTCTGCGTTCGTAATGCAACAATTCCAACGAGCTAGCTTGTTCTGTTGACCGTTGGTTGGGTTGCCATCCTTGTCAAACTTGTTGGCACGGCGGGACCATTTAAACTTGTCCATTTCACGGCCTTCCAACTGCTCGTACAGCAAGTCCATGTCAATACCAAGCTGTTGCCCGAATTGGCGGGTCACCAGGACGTTTGCTTCTTCCACGGGGGACCCATCGCGCATCGTTGCGCCGTCGGGAAGCATTTGGTTAAGCTCTACCACTTCAATTCCTTGAAACCCAAGTTCAGTAAGCATGGCGGCCACACGACGATTTTCCTCGGACGACCACTCGCGTGCAGGCGTCGATGGAGCATGTTTGTACTTATGAAAGATAGCGGACAGCTCTGCGGTGCTTTTGGCCGGTTTTCCAGTCTCTGAGAGCACGGCAGCGACCTCAAAGACAAACTCATCGACGGTAATCATGCGGAGTTCTATTTTTTTCTTTTTAAAGATTGACCCACCGGTGGTCTGTTGAAACAGACCGGCTTTGCGTTTGGCCCCGTCGACTATGCCATTCGACGCCTTTTGCTCTTGTGAACCTTTTGAGAGGGTCAAGATATCGACTAGCGGGGCGGCGGCGACTGGAAGAGACATACCTTACTTGGTTGTGTATATGTGGTGTTGGTCTTTAGTCTTTAGTTTTTAGTCTTTGTTTAATTTTAAAACGGTAACAGAAAAAGTATATTACTTATGATTCGTCTTATATTCACTTGGGATATTTGTAAGGAGAGCTAATTGTTGTTTGTTTTCAACTCGGGGGTT